>ODAJ012040479.1_pt1 | contig 24534 bp, 20 predicted proteins | sample 1539241 | NCBI WGS metagenome assembly ODAJ01 (sample SAMN02144231, study PRJEB22623) | gut metagenome | biome: sheep rumen | host: Ovis aries | place: New Zealand
CCCGAAAGGGACGGTCAGTTGCGTAAGCTATTGACTTAAGCAGAAGCTCCACCTATAACAGCTTTATCGTTTGGGTGGAGTGGGTTCACAAGGTGCGAAAAGAGATCGTATGCCGGGGCTTCGATAAATTCTTCAACTATTCGGAGCTTTATGCGGACGATATCGACTGGAAAACGGCACGCGTGCAGGAAAAGATCGACGGCAGCATCGTAAAAATGTACCGGTATGGGAACATCTGGCACTGGGCTACGAACCGCACGATCGATGTAGAAGACGCCCTGCTGCCACCGGGTTTCCCGGTTCGTTCTTTTATGGATATTATCCGGATGACGCCGGAATATGAAACGCTAACGAAGATTGCCGATACACTTGACGGGGAATGCACCTATATCTTCGAGCTGACATCGCCTTATAACCGCATCATCATTCCTTACCGCACCCCGGCGCTCTTTCATATCGGGACAAGAAACAACCGGACAGGAATTGAAAGCCCGTGCCTGCTTCCTGTAAGACGCCCGAAGGAATACGCCCTGCGGACGCTCAACGACTGCATGAAGGCAGCAGCTGAATTGAACACAGAAAGCGGAGATGTGGAACACGAAGGCTTTGTCGTCGTAGACGGTCGCTTTAAGAGAGTCAAGATCAAATCACCAGAGTATGTATACATCCACAGGGCGGTCAACAACCATGTCCTGACAAAGAAACGGGTCCTTGACCTGCTGCTGGACGAAGACTTCAATGCGGACGCATTCCTGATGAAATTTCCCGAATACGCAGATGTTTTCCGGTATTATCAGGGACATCTGTCAAGGGCGAAGGAAAACGTCCGCGCGGCGATCCGTCTGGCAAGAAAAACATATCAGAAAACGCCGGACCGACAGATAACGTGGAAAACGCTGCAAGACGCAGGAATGGAAAAATACGCCCGGCCGGCCATGCGTTCCATAGAGAACGATATTGCGGAAGAGGCATTGATGACCGAAATTGACGCACAGAAATGGGTGAAGATGTTGAAGGACGTGCCGGATATAAGCGAGAGCACCGAGAAATAGAAAACAGCAGCCGAGCGCTGAAAACGCCTGGCTGCTTTTTATATGGCGCATCACGGAAAGATACAAAGTGAACCCCTGGCAAATTCACGAAAATCCCAAAACCTATTTGAATAAAAAAATGACATTTCAACCAATGAAACGATACACCCGGCATCCTATGATGCCCGGCATCACACCTGTAAGGAGGAGATCATATGCAAGAAGCAATCAGTTTGGAGAAGGCCAAACAGGTGGTCAAAAGCGACCAGCTGTTTATCAGCAAAAACGGGTATGTGAAATATTAGGTTGAAACACGCTGTTGGCTTCATTATTATATTGTGAAATGTTGGGTTGACAAATCCTGAGTATAGCGTTATACTATACTCAGGATTTTTTGTGAAATTATAGGTTGAAAAATCTGTGACAATTAGGGTATTACACACATACCGAAAGGAAACGAATATGGCAAACGAGACACCGAACGAGAGGTTTGACTACGAAAAAGAGATCTGGGCGGTAGCCGATCTTATCCGTGGTCCGATCAAAACATCCGAGTACAACCGCGTTATCTTACCCTTCACTATGCTTCGAAGATTGGAATGTGCTCTGGAACCGACACGCTCTGCTGTTTTGCAGGCGGTTGAGGAGCATGAAGCTGAATGGGGACGCGAAAGTGACAACTATTGCACCTTCAGCAAAAAAGCTTTCTACAACACCACAAACTTCCGTCTGAACTCTCTCGGAGCTTCCGATACCATGCAGGCGCTGATGGGCTACATTGACGGCTTCTCCGAGAATGCCAGAACCATCATGAAGCGCTTCAAAATGGAAGAGACCTGCAAGACGCTGGACGAGCACGGTATGCTCTACATGGTCTGCGGGAAGTTTGCGGGCTTTGACCTTTCCCCGGAAACGGTATCAGACCGTGAAATGTCCAACATCTACGAACACCTCATCCAGAAGTTCGGTGAGTCCATCGCAGAGAACGCTGAGGACTTCATGACCCCGAAGGATGTGGTTCGCCTTGCTGTCGGTATGATCTTCGCAAACGATGACGAGCTGATGACCAGCGACACCGGTATTGTCCGTACCATGTATGACCCGACGATGGGAACCGGCGGGTTCATTTCTGATGCCCTTGACCAGCTCGATGAGTGGCATAAAGACAAGAAGATGACTGCTCCCGCTATCATCGTTCCGTATGGACAGGAATACGAGCCGGAGTCCTGGGCAATGGGCAAGGCTTCCATGCTCCTGCGCAACGTCAGTAACGAGGACAATGACGTGTATGACCAGATCAAGGACATGTCCGCACATATCGAATACGGCGACACGCTGAACGACGATAAGTTCGAGTATGACCATTTCGACTATATTTTATCGAACCCGCCCTACGGGAAAAAATGGGAAGTCGAGCAACAGGACGTGCTCGCCGAAGCACGCCTCGGTTTTTCCGGCCGCTTTGGTGCCGGGCTTCCCTCTGTAGACGACGGTTCCATGCTTTTCCTTCAGCATGTCGTGAGCAAGATGAAACCTGAAGAAGAAGGCGGTTCAAAGGCAGGTATCGTCCTGTCAGCGTCTCCTCTCTTCACAGGCGATGCCGGCTCCGGCCCTTCCAACATCCGTAGATGGCTGCTCGAGAAGGATGTCATCGACTGCATCGTGAAACTTCCGGAGTCGATCTTTTTCCGCACGGGCATCAATACCTATCTCTGGATTCTCTCCACGAAAAAGCCGGATGAGCGCAAGGGCTTCGTCCAGCTGATCGATGCCTCCGACCGCAAGACGTCCATGCGTAAGAACCAGGGAAACAAGCGGTACGAAGTCGCTGAAGGAGACCGCAACTGGATCATCGACACCTACGTCAACGGACATGACCACGGCAACAGCGTTCTGGTCCCGAAAGAAACCTTCATGTTCCGCAAGGTGACCACGCAGAGGCCCCTTAGAGCCGTTCTGAGGCTGTCTAAGAGCAATGTACAGGCAGTTCTGGACTGCAAGCCGATGGCGAAGCTTTCCGAGGCAAATAAGGCTATTTTGAGAGGGTTTATCGCTGATCTCGTGAAAGAGAACGGCAAGGGCATTATCCCTTATGAGGTGGCGGACTCCGTTGCCAAGAAGGCCAGAGCTGAGATGATTAAACCGGAAGTTATGGGTGCGGTAATCACAAAAGCGCTTCGTGACAACTGCCTGGAACGCGGTTCCGATTATCCTGTCGTATATGACAAGAACGGTGCCGTCATGGCAGATCCAGATCTGAAGGATACTGAGAACATCCCGTTCGATACGTCTTTCGATGCGTACATGGAAAGCGAAGTCCTTCCCTACGCGCCGGAGACCTGGATTGATGAGACTGTCAGGGACAAGGGTCCTCTGCAGGACGGTCAGGTCGGAATCGTCGGCACCAACATCAGCTTCGCCAAGTTCTTCTACCACTACGAAGAACCGAGAAAGCCTGAAGAGATTGCGAAGGAAATCATGGAACTCGAAATCGGTCTCGAAGGGTTTATGAAGGAGTTTCTTTGATGAATATTAAAGCGAAGTATTGCCTACGCAGCATTGGTCTGCCACAAGTAATAAAGAACACAGCGCATTTAGAAGCAGGTGCAGGACTATTTCCAGCTTATAGTGCTTCGGGGCAGGATGTTTGGACTGATAACTACGTTTATGACGGTGATGCTATTGTTCTTTCTGCTGTCGGCGCGCGATGTGGTAAAATATTTCACGCTACAGGCAAATGGGGATTGTGCGCTAATACTCATGTGCTTCTTGTTGATCAAAAGATTGTCGATATCAAATATATTTCATATATTTTGAACAACGAGGAATGGTGGATTAAAGGCGGTACAGCTCAACCATTTGTTCGTGTGTATGACTCTTTAGAGCAAAAAATATATCTCCCAAGCCTGGAACTGCAACAGACCATCGTCCGCTATCTTGACTCCAAATGCTCCGCCATCGACGAGGCGATTGAAAGGCATAAGAAGATTATTGAGAAGTTGGAGGAATATAAGACTTCAGTGAGTTCTCAAGCTGTACTACACGGTATTGCAAGCAACACACCTGTAAAGGCAAGTGGCGTCGAGTGGATTGATGAGATTCCATTATCTTGGGATATCAAAAGGGGAAAATACCTGTTTTATGAGACATCCGCACGTTCCGAAGATGGAAAAGAGGAACTTCTTACTGTATCACAATACACAGGGATCACTCCAAGAAGCCAAAAGAATGTAACAATGTTCGAAGCAGAATCTCTTGTTGGATATAAAATCTGCGAAATCGGAGATATTCCGGCCAATACGATGTGGCTGTGGGCTGGAGCGATAGGGGTATCGAAATACTTCGGAGTAATCAGCCCATCATATAATGTTTATCGCCAAATCGGCCATGCATATGATGGTGAATATCTGGACTACATGTTAAGATCTGTGCCTCTGGTTCAACACTATAAGGCGAAATCGACTGGAATTCGTCCTTCGAGATTGCGCTTGTATCCTCCGCAGTTCCTTGATATAAAATTTCCAATTCCTCCATTAGAGGAACAGAAAGAGATTGTAGCTTTTCTGAAAGCCAAGTTCCAGACAATAAACAATGCTATCGAGCATACAAACAAGATGATAGCAAAACTCGAAGAATACAGAAAATCAATTATATACAACGCAGTCACCGGAAAGATTGACTGCAGGGAGGCTGTCAAATGAGCGTAACACCTAATGACAAAATCCATCTTGAGGTCAACTTCGAGACCTACATCACGAAGAAGCTCGCGATGCTCGAAGGCGATGGCTGGCGTATCAGCGATAATGACGCCGGATTTGACCCGAATACGGCACTTTACCTGCCGGATTTTATTGAATACGTCTCCACTACTGCCCCTGACAAGGTGGAGAAGATGCAGAAAGCATTCGGAGCAAACTGGGAGAACAATCTGAAGCTCCAGCTCGTCAAGTCGCTGGAAGTCAGAGGAACGGTTCTGACGCTCCGTGATGGGTTCGCTATGGCCGGATATCAGACTATCGTCTGCTCCGGGCATTATCCTGATGATCCGAGACTACCGAAACTGAAGGACTTCTACGACAAGAACATCCTGCGCGTCATGCGTCAGGTGCATTACCAGACGGCGGGCAACAAGTCTCTGGACCTTGTGTTCTTCGTCAACGGCATTCCTGTCGCTACGGCTGAGGTCAAGACGGAGCTCACGCAGAGTGTCGAGGATGCCATCCTGGAGTACCAGACCGAGCGCAAACCGATTGAACCCGGCACGAACCGCAAGAACTTCCTGCTGATGTACAAGCGTGGCGCTGTCGTGCATTTTGCTATCTCCGAGGACGAGATCTGGATGTGTACCGACCTGTCCCCGAAACAGCCGAAGTTCCTCCCGTTCAACAAGGGAACCGAGGATGGTCATGCAGGCAACCCGCCCATGCAGGAGGGCGACACGGATTATCCGACCGGATACTTCTGGAATGATATCTGCCGTAAGGACAACTGGCTCCGTATCTTCCATAACTTCGTCTTCGAGGAAGTCAGTAAGAAGGAAGACATCACCGGACGCATCAAGGAACAGCGAACGCAGATCTTCCCGCGCTTCCATCAATGGGACGTGGTGACGAAGTGCATCGAGGATGTAAAGAAGCTGGGTGTCGGACAGAGATACCTAATTGAGCACTCCGCAGGTTCAGGCAAGACCGAGACCATCACATGGATCGCACACGAGCTGATCCGCCTCATGGAAGACAATGGCGAGCGCAAATTCTCGTCTGTTATCGTCGTGACTGACCGTGTGGGCCTAGATACGAACATCAAAGGAACCATTCAGCAGTTAAAGAAGACGATGGGCCTTATCGAGATGGTCGGCGGGGACGCCGAGCACAAGGCAACCGGCGCCAAGAGCAAGCAGCTCGCCAAGGCACTTCACGATAAGCGTGAGATCATCGTCGTAACGCTTCAGACGTTCCCGTTCGCACTGGAAGCCATTGCCGGAGATCCAGAGCTTGCAGGGGCAAATTTCGCCGTTCTGATCGACGAGGCGCACTCTTCTCAGGAAGGCTCCTTCTCCAGCAAGATGCGGAGCGCCCTGAAGTATGCTGCTCAGAAGACGAAAACGAAGATCGACGAAGAAGAGGCTACGGACGAGGACGCAATGAACGCGTACTTCCTTCAGATGCAGGACGCGAAGTCCATGCCGACGAACGTCTCCTTCTTCGCCTTTACCGCGACCCCGAAGGCTGAGACCAAGACCATCTTCGGTCGCCCCGGTGAGCGCGAGGACGAAAAGACCGGGCAGAAAATACCTGAATCTTTCCATCTGTATCCGATGCGACAGGCCATCGAGGAAGGCTATATTCTGGATGTCCTGAAGGGATATATGCCTTATAAGACGGCGTACAGGCTGAAAGAGGACCTTGTGCCGGATAGAGCCGTTGATGAGCGCGCAGCGATTCGTACGATCGCACATTGGCAGTCACTGCATCCGACAAATGTCATGAGCAAGGCCGAATTCATCGTGGAACACTTCGTAAAGAACGTGGCAATGCTTCTGGACGGGCAGGCGAAGGCAATGGTCGTAACATCCTCCCGCGCTTCTGTTATCCGCTACAAATACGCCATTGATGCTTATATCAAAGCGCATCCGGAATACGATAAGGAGAAGATCGAGAAGCGATTACAGTTCACTGTACCTGGCGACCCGCTAGTCGCGTTCTCCGGCAAGGTGCCGGGAGAACTGGCTATTATGCCCGAAGATGAACACATTGTAGAGGAAGTGGATTACCTGAAGGATAATCCCTTTGCACAGATCCGCCGGGATTACGATTATACCGAAGACAACATGAACAACCTCGGCTACCAGAGCATCGAGAGTGCTTTTGATAAGCCTGAGAACCGAATGCTCATCGTTGCAAATAAGTTCCAGACGGGCTTCAACCAGAAGAAACTGTGCGCCATGTATATTGATAAACGCATCAGTAATGACATCGAGATTGTGCAGACGTATTCCCGCCTGAACAGGACATTCCCGGGCAAGGACAAGGTCTTCGTAATTGACTTTGTGAATGAACCTAGCATCGTAGTTAACGCATTCAAAAAATATGATACCGGAGCGGAGATGGAAAGCGCTCAAAAGCTTGAGATCATCTATGAGATCAAGGAATACCTGGATCAGGCCGGGATTTATACGCAGGATGAGTTCAGCGCTTATAAAACCGCAAAATACAAGTCTATGACAGACGTTGACGAGACCCATAAGGATTCTTACCGCGCAAGGATCTACAATCTTGTGTCTGTTCCGGCAGAACGCTGGAACTCCGCCCTCAGAGCTCAGCAGAACGCCTACAACATGTGGCTCGGCGTCATGGGCAAGGCAAAAGATGTCGGTGACAAGGATACGGTACAACAGGCAGAGGTCCAGCTTAAAAACATACAGGACGCACTCGACACACTGATGACCTTCCGTAAGAAACTGAAGAGGTATTCATCGGCATACGAATACATTACGCAGATCGTTGACCTGGGTGAGCCGGACCTTGAAGTGTTCAGCAGTTTCGCAAAGCTCCTGTCTCATAAGCTGGATGGCATCTCCGTTGACGAGATCGATATCAGTTCCCTCGTACTGTCCGACTTTAAGATCAAGTCTCTGGCAGACGAGATCCCCCGCTCTGACGACGATACGACGCTCAAGCCTATGACGGCCGGCGGAAAGGGCAAAGGCGGGCGCAAGGAGTCCCTGAAAGCTATCGTGGCTAAGATCAATGAAATCTGGGGTGACGACGTTTCGACGGACGTCGGGGCGAGGACTATCAATGCCATCGCGGATTACGTGGCGTCTGATGATGTCTCTCGTATCCAGATACAGAACACGACCAACAGCAAGGAAGCCATTATTGCAGACGGGCGTATGGAGCGCATCATCCAGCTTGCCGCTATCGCCCTTAAAAATAACGAGTTTGGCGTACTGGCTGATAAGATCATTGCTGATCCGCAGACATGGAGACCGCTTGCTGATGTTATCTACGACCTCGTTGATAAGAATAAGCGTATCGACCTGCCGGAGCTGATGCGCTTCATCAAGTCCGATAAGGCATAATATTGAAAGCAATCGCTTACGGCGGAAGAATCACTTCCCGTCAGGCGTTTCTTTTGGAGGACGTATGGAAAAAAGCTCAATAGAGGACATTCTGATGTCTGGTTTCCGATTGGACAATGTGTATACGTTCGATGATGTTCCAAGGAGTGACCAGAACCATGAGGGGAAACGAAACGAGATACATATGACTTATACTGGCGAGATGCCTGCTGTCTGCCCTAAATGCGGTGGCAAAATGTATGCTCACACCGGAAAGACGATATTTGTCACAGACACCACATTTGTCGGCCTGCCAACAAAACTGAAGCTGACGTTTCCGAGGAGACGGTGCAAGAACTGCGGGTATATCTATCACCCCAAGGTGGAGGCCGTAGATGAGGTTCGCTTCATGACAAAACGTCTGGTTGCAAAAATGGCGAACCTTGCTTTAAAACGCAGCTTTTATGATATAGCAAATGAATACGGTGTCACAAACAACACTGTTAAAAATGTCTTTAAACAGTTTATACGAGAGAAGGAAGAAGATCTGAGATTTCAGACCCCTGCCTTTCTGGGGCTTGATGAGATTAAGATCAAGAAGCTTGGGGAGTTGACGGTTATCACAGATCTTGAACACAGGACGCTGTATGACATGATAGAGGGACGTAACCAGCCGTCGCTGACCGAATACTTTTTCAAGATGCCGAACAGGGAGCGCGTCCTTTGGGTATGTACAGATATGTACCGTCCTTTCGAGAAAAGCATCAAGTCAGCTTTCCCGAACGCGAGATGGGTCATTGACCATTATCATGTGGTCGCTTACGCCAACCGCGCTATGGACGCCATCCGTATTTCGGTACAGGCAAAAATGAACCGAAAAGATCGTGTTGCAACAAAAAAGGGGCTTGCTTATACCCTGCGGACAAGGCTTCGTGAAATGACTCCGGAAGATGCTCAAAAAATCAGGATGTGCCGTGAGAATGAGATCTTAAGACCTCTTGCAACCGCATTTGATCTCAAAGAAGACTTTTTCAATATCTGGGACGAAAACCCGACATCTGTCGATAACGCAAAGAAAGCGTTTGCGGAATGGGAAGCAGGCATTCCGGCAGATGATATCTATGATGACTTTCGGGCTCTGGCTAAGACCGTTCATAACTTCTATGAGCAGATATTCAACTACTGGATCTGTCCGGTGGCTATTACGAACGGTTTTACGGAATGTACGAACCGCATCATCCGCGAGAACAATATCAAGGGTAGAGGTAATTCTTTCGAAATCCTTCGAGGAAGAACATTGTATCGCCACGCCAACCTTGAACGCATTGAAAAAAGCGGTATGTTGCTCGGCCCGCCAATCCCCAAAAAAGGACCAGTCTTCCATTATGAGGAAGTCAAAGGCATTCAGGATACCGTTGTCGAGGATGGAAATGACTACAACAGCTTCTGGTATGATCCAACAATCGGCCTGATACCTGGCGTAAACTTTGACCCAGAAACTGGTGAGATATTTGATGATACCATTCTGGATGAATGGAGAGAGTCAACGGAAGGGATGAACACAGACAGCGAATAATTGAATATCCTGAAACGCAGAAAGAGCATGACTGCCACCACACAGCCATGCTCTTTTTATTTTACTCATATATATGTGTCAACCCAATATTTCACAATACGGAGTTAGGTGAAATGCGGTTGTGGAGATGATAGTCTCAACCCAAGATTTCACAATCTTAAGGCGCGTAAATTATTGTGTTTCAACCCAAGATTTCACTATCCCGCAAAAACGGGGATCGGTTCACCATGCCCGTTTACGGAAAATACATGCCGAACATCGTCTTTGAATTCAGAAACGCATTCACAAAGACATACGAGGAAGACTATGGACAAAAGGACGAATACGTGAACCCGGTCGTATTTCGGACCTGCAAGGAACTCACGGACGGCATGAACATGGACTGGGATGGAGAAGCAGAAGTGATCTTCGGCACGTTTCGACGGAGCAAAAACGGAAACCCGGTCTTTACGATCACCGACCCGAAAGCGGCGACACGTGCGCTCGTCAGGGTTAACTGGGGCGGTGCATTCGACTCGACACGCGGGCAATACAGCGATTACGAAGGGGCAAAGGAAGCGGAATACTTTCATCGGGCTTCGTCTCATGGCGGAGGACAGGGCTGTGACTATTATGTCCTTTCGGTAGACTTCGTGCTGGACGGTCCCGAAAGAAATGTCAGTTCGATCCTGCAGAAGATGTCGGATACGATGCGCGGCGAAGAACTTGAATACGAAAACACGCATAAGGCATTCCTTATAAAGAAACAAGAGCACGAAGCCAGGACAGCCAAATACGACGAACAGGTGCGGGGATTGCTCGAAGAATATCAGAAACGTTATCTCGCGCTGCTTCCCGATGCGGAGCTTATCCTGAACACCGAGACAACCGCCACGGGAGCCAAATCATACGATCTCATCAGAAGCTTTAAACACGATTATTCGAAGCGTTATGTCCTGTATGGCGTGGAAGCCTCGGAAGACGGTATCCGGAAAATGCAGCAGGCGTTCAGCGACATGGAAAAAGCGGTCGAGATGCGGAAAATATATGAACCGGATATGACAAGCCTTCTTGCCATGGGGGAATATCACGGCATATACGCATCAGAAATGCATTTAGAAGGATGCACGTTCGAACAGTATGTTGAGATTATCAACAATAATCTCCGCAAAGCAATGGCGTGCGGCAATAAATATCAAACGTACAAATTCAATGCCGACGGTTGCGGCGCACTTCGCGACTGCCTGACGACCTACATTGAGGAAGAGCGCAGGAAACAGGAAGAAGCAAAGGCCATGCTCCTGCAGGAAAAGATCAGGCTGGAAAACGATAAAAAGGATAAGGCGGCAAGAGAAGCGGGGTATCCGTCCGACTTTACGTATTTCCATCGGACTGCCGGCGTGACAGGACAGTCAATCGCGGTCGTGATCGACGCTTCTGGTCTCAGACGGTACAATGACAGGATCCAGCTCCGCAATTCGAACCACAGGCATCATTACAATAACGAAGAAGACATGATCATAAACGCAGAAGGCACACAGTCATGGGACCAGATCAGGAAGGGCGAGGCGGTGTTTGCCTTCACGAAAGACGACCGGAAATCCCCGCTCGTCTTCCATGATATCTGGATGCCGGATGCCCTGACAGAGGCGCAAAAGGAAGAGATCATCAGGATCACGCAGGATATGGTCGATGAATACAAAGCAGAGCTGGTGCATTATGATGATTACAGCAGGACGCCAATCTCTGCGGAAGATACCGTCAGGATATGCGAAGAGCATATACGCACCAAAAACAGGGACGACCGTGAACAGTCATCCCTGGCATATATCGGGCAGGAATTCCCCGAAGAAAAACCGGAGATCCTGGGCGACAAGATACAGGGCGCAGGGGATCGATGCCTTGCGATCCTGGCAAAAGACGGTTCCGTTATGCAAGCGCTGACGCAGGAACAATACCGGGACGGCTCCCCGCTCGTCTGTGGGAACGCCGCAACAGCCATCCTGCAGACAGGCAGAGGAGCGGAGAAGTTCCGCCCGGATAACACAAACGGGCTCGGCAGACAGGCGGGCCCCGACGGAAAACTGGATATATCGCGAAGGGATACGGGCACACAAACGAATATGCCCGCCGGCACAGATCTTTCCAGCAAACAGGACCCAAACCGATGATTCAGAAAAACAGGCACAAAAAGCCCGGGGCATCCCCCGGGCTTTTTTCATCCAACAAAAACTATATCTGACATATCAGTAAGGAACCTGAAAACAAGAGCCAAACACAAGGAGGAACAAATGGAGATACGAAAATTCAAACCCGAAACGAAACACGATGAACAGGCCGCGCTGACCAGAAAACTGATCGGGGCGTGCCTTAAGTATTACGGAACAGAAGGTTTTGAAAAAAGCCTCATTTTTGACGGAATGGATTCCATCAGGGAAGGCATCGAGGCTGAGTACGGAAATTCGGGACTGCCGCTTATGTCTGATCACGAGTACGATGCGGAACTGGAACAGCTGATGGATATGGAACGCCGTTCCGGATACATGTACGAGGGTTCGCCCACATGCCATGTCGTTGACGTACTGTCGAACGCTCTGGAACGCTCGACGCATGAGAAGCCGGCTCTTTCACTGGATAAGATCAAGTACGCTGAAAGAGAAGAAGGTTTCCGTGATTTCGGAGATCAGCTGCCGGACGAGACTGACTACGTCCTGACATACAAGCTGGACGGCATGACGCTGGTGTTGACTTATGAGAACGGCCGGCTTGACAAAGCCGTCACGCGCGGACAGAACGGGATCGCCGGCAATATCGTGACGCACAACGCGGTCTTCTTCAAGGGCGTCCCGCTCAACATCCCCGACAGGCGGCATATCGTGATCCGCGGGGAAGCCCTGATGACCTTCAGCGATTTCGAACGCCTGAACGCGGAAAACGCAGGGCTGTACGAGAACGCGAGAAACGTCGTCCCGGGGACGGTCCTGGACCCGGACTCGAAAAAGAGCCGGAAAAAGCCGATCACTTTCAAGGCATTTGAGCTGGTCTCCCCGGAGAAAACATCGGACGGCACGGAGCGGATGTATGACCGCCTGGAACTGATGAATCGCTGGGGCTTCGATGTGGTCGAGCACAGGGTCGTCGCAAAAGACGCCCTGATGGACGCCATCGAAGAGGAGAAAGAGCGCGTCAAGACGCTCGATTACCCGACGGACGGCCTCGTGGTCACATTTAATGACCTGACGCAGGCCTGGGCACTCGGGGGCGTACAGCATCATCCGAAGCATTCGGTGGCGATGAAATGGGAAGACACGACAAGCGATCCAACAACGGTGACTGGGATCGACTGGAGCGTCGGACGGACCGGAGTCATTACGCCCGTCGCGGTCTTTGACCCGGTCAGGCTCGGCATCGGATCCACAGTGCGCCGTGCAAGCCTTGCCAATATCTCGGTAGCGGAAAACACGCCGGGTTTTGACGGAGGCGAGCCCTGCACCTGCGGGATCGGGTCTGTCGTAACGGTCTATCTGGCCAACATGATCATTCCTAAGATTGCAAATGCAACGCCCGGTGTCCTGACACCGCCGGAAACATGCCCGGTATGCGGTGCTAAAACGGTGCTCAGGGAGAACAACGGGACGAAAGTCCTTGTCTGCCCCAACAAAAACTGCAGTGCAAAGAGCCTGAAACGCCTGGCTGTCTTTGCGTCGAGAAGCGGCGCCGATATCGACGGGCTTTCCGAGAAAACACTCGGCGAACTGACGGATATGGGGCTTGTGACACATCCGTTGGACCTGTACCGCTTAAAAGATGCGGAAACAGTCAAAAACGGCACTCTTGCCGCAATGGACGGATGGGGTGAGCGGTCTGTCGCAAACCTGCTCGATGCGATCGAGAAAAGCCGGACGATCAGCTTTGCGCACTTCCTTTATGCGCTGGCGATCCCTCTGCTCGGGCACGACCTTTCCAGGAAACTGGACAGGGTCTTTATGTCTGACATAAAGAAGTTTCTGGCATTCATGGAGGATACAGACAGCATCGACCTTGCGTCGGAGGAGGGCATCGGCCCGGTGAAGAGCGGCAACCTGACCGCCTGGATCGAGGAAGTCATGGAAGACCCGGGACGAAAGAAACAGTTCCTTGACCTGGTCAATGAGCTGACGTTCAGGGAACCGGAAAAGACAGCGCCGACTGAGACGCCGTCCGGCCTCGAACCTGTTGCAGGAAAGACCTTCGTGATCACCGGGAATGTGGCGATCTACAAGAACCGCGGTGAATTCAAGGCATCTGTCGAAGGACGCGGCGGGAAAGTATCAGGCAGTGTCTCGAAGAAGACGACGGCGCTGGTAAACAATGATGCGGCTTCTTCGTCGGAGAAGAACAGGAAAGCCAAGGAACTCGGGATCCCGGTCCTGACAGAACAGGAATTTATTGACCGGTTCGGGAAATAAGCACAAGAAACACCAGGACCTGCGGGGATGAGCCGGAAAGGCGTCTTTCGTCCCCGCAGGATCACACAACGTCGAGGAAAAATTTTTAAAAGGAGAAGACATGGAATTTAGGTGGAACGACTCACCCGATACCGGGTACTACAGAGGACTCCTCATCGATGATGATGGAAGCGAACTTGACCAGATAGGGTTTTACGACTACACCTGCCAATTCATGCAGGAGCAGGATATCAAAAACCGGCATAAAAGGTCATGTGCTTATGAGGTATCCTGGTGCAACGGCTGGTCAATGCATCAGAGTTTTGACGATGTCGATGAAGACAATGTACAAGGATACGGATACCAGGGACACTGTGAGCATACCGTTGAAGACATCAGACGGTGGTGTGAGAACTGGCTGGCACAGCGGTATATCAATCAGTATTACCGCGCACTCAAAAACCTGCCTGTCCTGAAAAGGCGTGCAGAGTGGTTTGAAAGCAACGGGTTCCATCCGGAAAAGCCGGGGGAGAAAGGAGAACTGACATGAAAGTAACATGTCAAAATCCCGGCTGCCGGTATTACATACCTGGCAAAAAGGGAGGATGTTCGCGCGAGAACATCATCATCGGTGAAAAAGGATGTGAGACTTTCGCCCGAGGGCATAGATATTACACAAAGAAGGCGTGGGACGCCATGAATGAGCAGGGCGTCATCCCGCTGGATGAGCTGACACGGGATGTTGAGATCGGGGCCGATTTCATCCGGCGCATCCATCGCCTGACGGCTGGCACGACTGACGGAGGTCTTTACTTCCACAACGGCAGCGACAGAGCGATGTCAAAAGATGCGATCAGGTCAGCGCCGTGGGACGACGATGAGAACATGCGGATCATCGCCGAGGTCGAGAATGACCTGCTGGACGAGAAATACCCGCAAAATGATACAGGCAAGATCATGTATGGCTGGCTCGCACCTGACGGGACTTTTACACAGGCACCGTTTGGCGAGCATGAAACGGCGGCCTACCAGATAATCCGCATAAGCGGCTGGCTGGAGGGCTATGAGGCATGGGAGGAAACCCGCGCCTACGGGACCGCCCGGGAATACCTGGCGGACGAGAAAGGCTTCGTTCTCATCCATGACGTATATGGAGACAGTGGGTACGCGGACGCCTTGCAGCCGCTGACAGACAGGCAGAAAGAATACCTGTACAACTACTACATATCCACCGGGGATATGTTCAAGGCGGCGTTGTACGCCGAGTAAGAAAAAAATGATGAGGAAGACTAACAATGAGTATTTTCAAAAGTCTCATGAAACAGTTTGACAAAGACAGCGACCTCGCCGTAAAAGACGAGGTCGCCGCCATGTTAAAGACCGATCCGGAAAAATTAAAAGCGTTCGAGGAGGCGTACCGCCGTTCGATCCTGGAAACCCCGGAACCGCCTGATAACTTCTTTGAAGTGAACGCGAAACAGGCTGCGGAATGGAACCGGCAGCGTACGGACATTAAAGACCTGGAAGAGGAAGCCAACCGGCTGATCGGACGCATTGCGGATGAACTCGTTGCCGCAACACCGGTCCTGCACATCAAAGACGGAGCCACCTGTGAGGAATTGCCAAAAGCACTGCCCGACAAGACGCCGGCGGTAACGACCGAAGAGATAGAAGCTCTGCCGGCAGAACTGGCGCCGCAACTGACAGGAACGCGTATGCGTGTCGATTTGCGACAAGACGAACCGCCCTACCGGCATCTGCTTTTTCTGTACAGGAAATACCTTGAAGAAAAAGACGCCCGTGCGAAACGTCAGCTTTACGGACAGTTCCGGGCAGGGCTTGATCTGCTCGACCTGGACCCGGTCATGTATGCGATGCTCGGCAAGAACCGGAACTCGATGAGTTTCTGGCTGCCAAAAATCGCAGGTGCGGCAGCAAAGGAAGGATTCTTTAAGATCCCCGAAACACGCATTGCACGCGTACCGCTGCCTCTCCTTCAGATGTCCAGGCTCGATTATGCCGAACTGACCCCGTCGACTTTAAAGATTGCGGATGACTGGGCATACCGGGTATTTAAACTCGATGAAGCGAAGACGTATTTTATCAAGACAGGGACTTATTCATCAAAGTATGATTTCCGGAACGCAAAGGTGACCTCCCCGAAAGAAGTACGGGAACTTGGGGAATACCTGCTTTTTATCCAGCACCAGGCTTCGATGATGGCGGGCCCCCTTATACAGCCGCACCCGATTTACGGGGTCAGCACGACCAACGAATGGGTCGTCAGAGAGTATATCGAGGACAGGGAAGGAAACCCTGCTATTTACAAGGGCCTTCCACTGCATACGGAGTACCGTATCTTTGTTGATTTTGACACCCGGGAAGTGCTCGGATGCTCCCCGTACTGGGAACCGGAAACCATGAAGAAACGCTTCAGCAGGATGGACGACGCCGACTCCCCGCACCAGCGGCACGATTACGTGATCTATAAGATGCACGAGGAAACGCTGATGCGGCGCTACCATGAGAACGTTGAGACGGTCCTTTCCCACGTGGAGAAGCTGATCCCGGACGTTGCTCTTGAAGGGCAGTGGTCCGTGGACATCATGCAGAACGGGAACGATTTTTACATGATTGACATGGCAGCGGCAGACACCTCTGCACTCAATGAGTGCATCCCGAAGGGGAGGCTCAAAAAGCAGACGGAGGACTGGCTGCCGGACATAGCGGATATACAGGAAAAAATCCCCGGAGATCCAGGCTGAACATTAAAAAACGAAGAAAACGAAGAAGGAGGATAAATGAATAGGCGCAGTATACAGCGTACAAATGAAACTGATATTTACAGATGAGACCACTTTGACAGGACTCATGCGGGAACATTTCAAGGCCTGCCTGAAAAAGAACTACGGATTCCGTGTATACAACGCGGATACGGCCGATTCGATGACGGTGAGGGATTTTGTCGAAGCCTTTGCCCCGGATATCTTTTTTGAGAAGCGCGGGGAGCACAGCCTGGAAACAGAAAGCGGGTTTGACGCTTCCTACAGCTGGGAATTTGTCCTGGACGACATGTTCCGTGCAATCGCGCCGGCTCTTGCCGACGGCTCGTATATGCGGGTTGGCCCGGATGAAGATGCATGGATCATGAGTGTCAAAAACGGACAGGCAGTCGGCTGACAGACGCGGCGAAAAGGAGAAAGAATGGGAGTTACGATATATTCCAAACATTACTCGGCAGATCTCGGATACGCAGGATTCTTCCTGCTGAGGAGTACGGTTGCCTCGTTGTTGGGGGAGGATATAGGGAAGCATTACAAGACACTTCGTTCCCGGAAAATATTCCTAGACCGTGAAGAGGAAAAGCTGTACTGGGCAGAATACGACCGCAAGACAGAAGAGATCGCAAACAGATACCCGAAAAACAGGCAGAAGGTTTTTGCCTTCCTGTATACGCCGGACACGGACGGTTCGGTCACATACGGGACCTGCCGGCAGCTCCTCAGCCTGCTCGACGGGTACGATGACGACGTCTGCTATGGCTACGCCGGGCGTCCGGACTGCGCAAAGATGCGGGATTTCAAAAGGCTGCTCGAAGACTGCGTGGAAAACAAAACAGCATTAAGATTGAGATGATCAGGAAGAAAACCCGGGGTACACAGTGCCCCGGACTTTTTAATAAAAGCAACGCCGCCGGTACACCGCAAACCAATCCGGAATATTTCTGACATATCATACTTAACCACCGAAAAACAGGAGCCAGAATAAGGAGGATGTATGGATAACTGGGCGAAAAAAGAAAAGCTAACAAAGCGTGCTAAAGAGCATACGGCGAAAATGGAAACCGCGTACGGGGAAGAGATCCGCCGGGCGATCAGGCAGACAATCGTTTACGGTGAGGCTGCGAAAACTCCCCGCCGTCAGCTTAGTTTCATGGAAACAGAAGTAATGTACATGAACACGGATACTGTATCGGCCTTATTCAGTGGGGAAACCGGGCAGGATAAGACCGCGGTCCTGAACTTTGCGTCCTACAAAAACCCTGGCGGGATGTTCATGAACGGTTCGTCTGCCCAGGAAGAAATGCTCTGCCATGAAAGTTTCCTGTATAACGTGCTGGCAGCGCAGAAAGGGTATTACGCATGGAATAACGGGCACAAGAACAGGGCTCTGTATATGAACCGGGCACTTTATTCTCCGGGAATCCTGTTCTTGCGGAACGGAGAGGAGCGATACGCGGATGTAATCACCTGCGCTGCGCCGAACTTAAGTGCCGGCAGACGATATATGGGCGTCAGCCTGCCCGAAAACGAAGCAGTGCTCAGGGAACGGATCCGGTTCGTACGGGACATCGCCGAAGAAAACGAAGTCAGGACGCTGATCCTCGGTGCATACGGGTGCGGCGTCTTCGGACAGGACCCGCAGACAGTGGCAAAGATATTCAAGGAAGAATTTGCTGCCACAAGCGTATGGAAACTCATCTATGCTGTACCGGGAAAGGACAGGAACGCACAAGTTTTTGCGGAACATTTCCGCAGGTAGGAGGACAATATGGATTTATATGATTGGGATAAAACAACGAGAAGTGAAGATTCAGGGTTTTGGGAAGATCCAAGGTTTTTGCATCAGGCATCTGCGAGTAACAACTATGAAAAAAATGAAGACGCACTGCGAACCGGAAACGGGGTCTGCTACACGGACAGAAACGGCAGGCACTACACAAGGACCGATATCGAACACCTTGTCAGAACAGATGATGAAGATACGGTCATGAAGGCCTTTGCCTGTTTAAAGGGTGACGCTCCCGAAAAAGAACTCGATGCTTTCGGGTCGCACTTCGTCAAATGCAAGAGATGCGGGGCGTATATACCGGACGAAAGAAATATCCTGAAAAGGAAAGAGATGTGCTTCTGCCCGGCATGCCGTCCTGTCAGGACACACGGTGTCCTGCCGTTGACGAAAGACCCGTATGACGACGAGCGCAGGTTCTTCAAAAAGACAAAGACCGCGTTCAAACCCGGCATTACGACACTGGTCGGATGCAACGGTGCCGGCAAGACCACGCTGCTGAAAGACATCATCCGCACCCTTGACGAAAGAGGCGTCCCTTATATTGATTTTGACAACCTGTCAAACAGTGAAGGCGGCGAAAGCCTCTGGCGCTCAATGATGGACGAATCCCTGATGGGATTCGGAGGTGGTCAGGACCAGCTGGGATCTGCTGTGATGCTGATGTCGTCAAGCGAAGGCGAACGGATCAGGTACAGCCTCGTCAAAACCTTCCGCAAGCTCAATGAACAGATGAAAAAGATGCAGGGGTACGGCGAAATGTGGGTGCTGATGGATGCTGTCGACAGCGGACTTTCCGCCGATATCATCGAGGACGTCAAGCAGTACCTGTTCGAGCCGTTGATCAGGGAAATCAAAATGCCCGTGTACCTCATCGTATCATCCAATTCCTGGGAGATGAGCGAAGGGACGATGTGCTATTCCGTACACAATCAGTCATATCTGCATGTGAGCAGCTACCAGGGTTATAAAAAGGCAGTGCTGAAAAGCCGTGAAGAAAAAGAACAGCGGGATGAGATCTTTCAGAAAAAGATAGAGATTCTGAAGCGTCCCCAGGAATTCGAGGCCGACCATGATTACCTGCGTTCCCTGCGGGAATATCGTGCGGGAGGACGAGACAGAAAAGACCGACAGAAAAAAGAGGTTGCCTGCCTGACGATCGGAGACTGGCGTGCCAAATGTTTCGCAAAGAAAGATGACTGTGGCTGGCACGGCATTTCCACAAGATTCGCCGCAGAGCGCAAAAAGGACGGTGTATGGACGCGGGTCACGATCCCGAAGCGGTACTGCCCGGAAGACTTCGACATCCTGCGCGACAGCACGAAGGAAACTCTTGCGGACATCCTCGCAAACATGATCTACCGATACGAGATGCGTTGACGCACGAAATCAACAAAACAGATTGACAGGGCGGGCAATGCCCGCCCCTGAAAGGAGAAAGAACATGCAGAAACAGATTGACATCAAAGAAGAAGACCTTGTCTTTATCAAAACGTTTTACTATATTAAAGGATTCGCAACAGCGAGAAATTACCAGAACACACTGCGGGCCCTGCCGCTGGTGCGGCGCATCCACGAAGGCCAGTACAGGAAGGGAATGATCTATGTCAACGGACAGGAAAGGAAGATCCCCTATATCACGCACGTCTTAAAGGTCTGCGCGTCCCTGATGGCGCTGGATCTCCCGCTGACCGACGAAGAGCATGATACCCTGTATGCGGCAGCTCTCCTGCATGATGTCCTGGAAGACCGCCCGGAGCTGTTCCCTGACAACGGCGAGGAGCTGGTGACAAAATACAACATCACGAGAGAAACGCTTGAGATCATCCGCATGGTCTCGAAACGTTCAGGGGCGACCGAGCCGGAACTGGAAGTGTACTTCGACACGATCAGGCGCAACAAGCTGGCACTGCTCCTCAAGGTGGGTGACCGCAGCGACAACGTCGAGACGCTTGTCGTTATGAAGGACCGGAAACTCCAGAAATACATCGACGAGACCAGGAAACACATCTATCCCATGCTTAGCTACGGGAAAGAGATGTATCCGGAACTGTCGAATGCGCTCACGATCCTGAAATCGAAGATCGTGGCGCTGACAGAAGCGACAGAGGCACTGATGTACCGTTTCCGGAAGGAAAACGGCGCAAACGAAGGCGGTGAAACTACGGGTGTGTTATGAGGACATCAACAGCCCCTTCAAAAAAGAAATATTCGCAGATGATGCACCGAAAAATAGAAGGGTAAAAAGTGCGTCAGAATCACTCGAATATTTGGCCAGCCGGGGCGTCCTCGTGCGAAGGCAGAAGCGCAAAGATTTGGATATTCTGTCACCCGTAAGACGCCATGGCAGGGTCCGCGAACTTGGCGGATTGGACTACTCTGTGTCGCTCCATGATTGAAGACACGAACACTCCGCGCTACAGAACAACGACAAAAAAACCGGTCAGGCCCTTGCGGGAAGACCGGTTTTGTTTTGCAAAAAACTTGTTCTATTTTTCAAGATCACACATCTTAACAGCTGCTTCTCTGTTCTCTGCCGGGGAGACACTTCTGCGGGCGGTATCAATCTTGTTTGTACCGGAAATACAGTTGCGGCCGATATTCCTCATCTCCAGGATTGCCCCCTGAGACAGGGGTGACATTTGTTCGCTGTCTCCCAATCCCTGTTTTACGGCAGACGCATCCAGTTCAACGCCAACCGGCTTCAACAGCTCAAGGCCAGATGTCCAAAAATAGTTTCAAAAAATAAAAATGCCCCTTGACAAATATTGTCATATAGACTATAATTATAATTGTCAAAGGGACAATATAACCCGCAAAAGCAAACACCGAAAAGGAGCGTTAAAATAATGTACACGCCACAGACAGAAGAGGAAAAAACATTCCTCCAAACATATGACCCGTCCGCATATGAGCGCCCGTCAGTCTCAACGGATATCGTGATCTTCACGGTCGTGAACGGCAGGCTCTGCGTCCTGCTGGTCAAAAGGACTGAATACCCGTACAAGGGCGCATGGTCTCTCCCGGGAGGATTCGTCGGGATCAGCGAACAGGCGGAAGACACGGTAAGAAGGAAGCTCCTGGAAAAGACAGGACTATCAGATATCCCGTTCCGCCAGCTCGCTTCATTCAGCCGGGTCGATCGCGACCCGCGTATGCGCGTCATATCGATCGCATATACCGCCTTCGTCCCGTCGCACTTGCTTTGCCCTTCCGATACAGGAAGCCGGGAAGGCCTGACGCTGTTCGAAGTGCGCAGCGGCGACGAGGGGCTTGGGTTTGTTTCACCTGGCGTAGCGTTCGGGGAAGAACGTATCGCTTTCGACCACAGTGAGATTATCGCAAGCGCCCTGGAGCGCCTCAGAAACCGTATCCAGTATACGGATGATGCGCTTGACCTGGTTGACCGAAAAGGATTCACGATTGCCGAGCTGAAAAAGGTATATGATGCCGTGCTTGGAAAAAAGATGGACCTTGCGAATTTTAACAGGTTTTTCAAAAACCGTTATCTCGACACCGGCCGCGCCGTAACGACAGGAGAGAAGAGACAGGAAGGTGCCGGAAGACCGGCCACTGTATATAAAATAACCGAGGAGGAAGAAAAATGAAAGTATTAGTTGTCGTAGACATGCAGAATGATTTCGTGACTGGTGTGCTCGGCACGAAGGAAGCGGAAGCCGTCGTACAGAACGTTGCGGAAAAAATCAAGGCGGCGATCAACGAAAACGAGAGGATCATCTTCACCTACGATACCCACGAAGACGATTACCTGCTCACGGAAGAAGGGAAAAACCTGCCTGTACCGCACTGCATCCGCGGGACAAAGGGATGGGAACTCACCCCGGAGATCGACAATATGCGCGTTGCGGCAAATATCAAAAACGGGCCGAATGTGCGATGCATCCGTAAGGAAACATTCGGTGCTATCGCACTGGCGAAGCTTCTGGGCGAGACAGAATCCGGAGGCGCCGCTGCGCTGACAAAGATGCCGGATGAACCCGGTCCCGAACAGCCCGCACTGGACCGGACGGGAAGGGAATGGCCTTTCCCGGAAGAGATCACGGAAGTGGAACTGGTCGGGCTTTGCACCGATATCTGCGTGATCAGCAATGCGATGCTCATCAAGGCCATCCTTCCGAATGTGCATATCGTGGTTGATGCGGCCTGCTGCGCAGGCGTAACGCCGGAAAGCCACGACACGGCCATTGCGGCAATGAGGGGATGCCAGATCGAAGTCAGAAACCAGGGAAATGAGCCCTGGAGGACAAGATAATAACAGGAGACACACGGCGCGGCGTTCTGCCGCGCCGGCAAAAAAAGGAGAAAGATATGAGATACCACCAGATCATTACGAAACTGACAGAGACAGATCTCTACAAACTCAACATGGGCCAGGTCATCTACCGGAAGTTCCCGTCTCATATGGCGACATGGACATTCAAGTGCCGCAACAAGGATGTCTTTTTTACAAGGGATATGGTCGATGAGATCAGGGAACAGATCCGGGCATACTGCGGGCTGCGGTTCACGGAAGAGGAACTTGACTACCTGGACCGCACCTATCCCTGGTTCAAGGGCTGTTACATTGATTTCCTGCGCATCTGGCGTCCCAGATTCGGGGACTTTACGATCACGGACGAAGCGGAATGCGGGCTCGCCATCGAAGCAAAGGGCAGCTGGTTAAACACATCCATGTATGAGATTCCTGTACTCGCGATCGTGAACGAAGTCTATTTCCGGACACAGTACGACTACAGCAAGCTCCTTGCAAGCTTTTACGAAAAGGCGGAAGAAAAGATCGCCAAACTCAAAGAAGGCGTGTACAACATCGGGACATTCAGCGAATTCGGCACCCGTCGCCGTCTTTCCCTTGAGGCACAGCGCTACATCATCCGCCGCCTGCATGAAGAGAAATTCCCGGGTTCCAGGTTTGTCGGCACATCCAACGTCATGATCGCCATGGAATATAACGAGCGTGCGCTCGGCACGATCGCACACGAATTCATGATGTGTGTCGGCCAGGGAGATGACACCTTAAACCCGGCTTACTCCAACCTGTTCGCTATGAAAGCGTGGACAGATGAGTATGAAACACAGAACGGTATCGCTCTCACAGATACGATCACGACGGACTGCTTCCTCAAGGACTTCGGGCTGACCTACGCAACCCTGTTCAGCGGCGTACGGCACGACAGCGGCGACCCGTATGTCTGGGGCGAAAAGATGCTCCGCCATTACAGAGAACTGGGTATCGACCCGAAGACAAAGACGCTTCTCTTCAGCGACAGCCTTGATTTCGAGCGTGCCGATAAACTGTATGCCCGCTTCAAGGATGAAGCGAATGTTGCCTTCGGGATCGGTACATACCTTGCCAACGATACCTGTGTCCAGCCCCTCAACATCGTTATGAAAACGACAGCCTGCAACGGGCATCCTGTTGCAAAGATCTCCGACACACCGGGGAAGGGGATGTGCAAGGATAAATCGTATGTTGATTTTCTGCAGTTCATGATCGCAAGAAGACTCGGCCAAAAGGAGGAATTTCATGAGTAAACAGGAAAAGAAAATGTTCAACGCAGACGCCAAACGGCGCCGCATGGTCAACTGGATCCGGGGATGGTTCTCGGAAAACGGTCCGGACGCAAAAGCGGTCATCGGCATTTCCGGCGGAAAGGATTCCACCATTGCCGCCGCACTCCTGGCGGAAGCCCTCGGACCTGACCGTGTCGTGGGGCTCATCATGCCGAATGGTGATATGCCGGACCTGGAGGATGCGAAACGGGCAGCCCGCATATGCGGTGTGAACCCACTCCACCCAAACGATAAAGCTGTTATAGGTGGAGCTTCTGCTTAAGTCAATAGCTTACGCAACTGACCGTCCCTTTCGGG
>ODAJ014769494.1_pt1 | contig 24531 bp, 21 predicted proteins | sample 1539241 | NCBI WGS metagenome assembly ODAJ01 (sample SAMN02144231, study PRJEB22623) | gut metagenome | biome: sheep rumen | host: Ovis aries | place: New Zealand
TCACTCGCTATACGTCGATCAGTGGGACTGGGAGGCTGTGATCCGCAAGGAAGACCGTACGGTGGCCTTCTTGAAGAATGTGGTGGAGCGTATCTATGCAGCCATCCGTCGCACGGAGTATCTGACGTGTGAGACCTATCCGCAGATCAAACCCTTCCTGCCGGAGACGATACATTTTATCCATGCGGAGGATCTGCTGGCTATGTATCCAGACAAGACGCCGAAGGAGCGTGAAGATGCGATCTGCGAGAAATACGGTGCCGTATTTATAATAGGTATAGGCGGCAAGTTGGCCAACGGGGAGAAACACGACGGGCGCGCTCCCGACTATGACGACTGGTCAACGATCGGCGAGAACGGCCAGGCTGGTCTGAATGGTGACATCCTGATATGGTATCCCGTGCTTGGACGTTCGTTCGAACTCTCGTCGATGGGTATCCGTGTGGATAAGGAGAGTCTGTTGCGCCAGCTGAAGATTGAGGGTAAGGAGGATCGCGAAAAGCTTTACTTCCACCAGCAGCTGCTGAATGACAAGCTGCCGCTGAGTATCGGTGGCGGTATCGGTCAGAGCCGTCTCTGCATGGTGTTGCTCCACAAGGGGCATATCGGCGAGATACAGGCCAGTATTTGGCCCGACGATATGCGTCAGGCATGCAAACAACTGGGCATGAACTTGATTTAAATCATTATTTCTTGGTATAAAGGGGTCGATTTTGGCGAATCGACCCCTAATTTTTGATATTCCGCTTTGTTTTTTGATTTTTCTTAAAAAAAGTTGCGGAAAATTATACGACGAAAGCGGAAAATCCTTACTTTTGCACAAAGTTTCTTAACGATTTTAATATTTACTAACTATTTAACTGTATGAGAAAAAATCAAGTTACAGACAAACTGTTGTCGGGTGCGAATGTACTCCGACAGCTGATGTTCCTGGCCTTGATGGCGCTCTGCACCTCAAGTGCATTCGCCCAGAAACAGGTATCAGGAACTGTAGTTGACGCTACTGGTGAGGCCATCATCGGTGCAAGTGTCATTGTAAAGGGAACCTCTACTGGTACGGTTACCGATTTCGACGGTAACTTCACCATCAAGAGCGTACCCGAGAATGGTAGCCTCGTGATCTCTTACGTTGGCTATCGCAACCAGACCGTTCCCGTGGCCGGTAAGAACCAGGTCAAGGTAACGCTGGAGGAAGACCGTCAGCTGCTTGATGAGGTTGTGGTCGTTGGTTATGGTGTACAGCGCAAGAGCGATGTGACTGGTGCCTTGACCCGTGTGGGTGAGAAGGAACTGAACGCCAAGCCAGTAAGCAATGCCTTTGAGGCACTGCAGGGTAAGGCTGCCGGTGTGGATATCACCTCGAGCGAGCGCCCCGGTACCGTCGGTTCTATTAGTATTCGTGGTACCCGTTCTATTACAGCCTCAAGTGCTCCTCTGTATGTAGTAGATGGTGTGCCCTTGCAGGCTGGTGGTATTGAGACCTTGAATCCCCGTGATATCGAAAGCATTGACATCTTGAAGGATGCCTCTTCTACCGCTATCTATGGTAGCCGTGGTGCTAACGGTGTCGTGCTTGTTACTACCAAGCGTGGTCAGGAGGGAAAGGTGCAGCTGAGCTACTCAGGTTCATTGACCTTTGAGAAAATCGTTGACAAGAGTCCGGCTATGAATGCCAGTGACTATATTACTTGGCGTCGTTGGGCCTATCATAACCAGAACCCCGCAGAGAATCCTCGTGGAGATCAGCCTTCTCAGACTAAGGATGGAACCTATTTTGATGGAGATGCTACTGCTTTGGCCAATGTGATGAAAGGCTGGGCTGGCGGTTCATGGGACGGCTCAAAGGTAACTGATACTGATTGGACAGACTTTGTGACCCAGACTGGTTTAACTCAGGAACACACGGTTAGCGTACGTGGTGGTTCTAAGACTGTCAGCGGTTTTGCTTCTTTCGGATACCTGAAGAATAAGGGTACTCAGAAGGGACAGGACTATGAGCGCTATAACCTCTCAGTGGCTGGTGACGTTCAGGGTACACCTTGGTTTAAGGCCGGTGGTTCTATCAATGCTTCCTACGGTGTTCAGAAGTACGGATTCTCTCGTACAGGTCAGTCGAGCAGCTCTGGTCCTACCGATATCTATAGTGCTGCAAAGGCAATCCTCCGTTATACGTTGCCTTACGACGAGAACGGTGAGATTATCACGATGCCTGGTGGATCTACAACAAACACATATACTGTGATTGACGAGTGGACAAAGTCAAACGATAACCGCGAGACCTTCCGTGCCCTCGGTAGCTTCTATGCTCAGCTTGACTTTGGTAAGATATGGGAGCCTCTTCAGGGTCTGCAGTGGAAGACCCAGTTCGGTCCCGACTTCCGCTATTATCGTTTGGGTAACTTCTTGGACAGCAGTTCTGCCACCCGTGCCGGCAGTAAGAACTATGCCCGCCGTAATGACGAGCGTCATTTCGCTTGGACATTGGACAACATGCTGCTCTATAACAAGAGCATCAAGGAACACACCTTTGGCGTAACCCTCTTGCAGAGTGCCTCTAAGTCAAATACAGAGAGCAGTTCGATGAGTGAGGTCGGTGTAACCATCCCTTCTTTCCTTTGGAATAATATGGGTGCTATCGATATTACTGATGCTCAGTATCAGGCAGGTATGGGTACAGGTCTTTCTGAGAATACTATGAGCTCGTATATGGCTCGTATCAACTACTCGTTCATGGATCGCTACTTATTGACTGCCTCTGCTCGTTGGGACGGTGCGTCTGTGCTGGCAGAAGGTAAGAAGTGGGATTTCTTCCCCTCAATGGCTATTGGTTGGCGCATGGAGCAGGAGAGCTGGCTGCGTGATGTAACATGGATTGACCAGTTGAAGCTCCGCTTTGGTGTTGGTGTGACAGGTAATGCAGCCGTTAGCCCTTACGGAACACTCGGTGTGATCAGTTCTTACTGGATGCCGTTCAGTACTGGCAACTCTCAGATCTTCGTTACCAACGAGCCTTATTATACCTCTGGCGCTAATGCAATGCCTAACAAGAACCTCGGTTGGGAGAAGACTACTCAGTGGAACTTCGGTATCGACTTCAGCTTCCTGAAAGGTCGCATCGGTGGTACCATCGATATGTATCTCTCCAGAACCAAAGATCTGCTGCTCTCTATGAGCGTGCCTTCGCTATCTGGCTATCCTTCAATGCTGTCTAATATCGGTGAGACCAAGAACAGAGGTATTGAGGTGACGCTGAACACTATCCCCGTGATGACAAAGGACTTTGTTTGGAACTCCAACCTGAACTTCGCTTTGCAGAAGGATGAGATCGTTGAGCTGGCTAATGGTAAGCAGGATGATATCAACAATGCCTGGTTCATTGGTGAGTCAATCGCCGTTCACTATGGTTACGAAGCTAATGGTCTCTGGCAGGAGAGTGACGCTGCAGAGATGGAGAAGTTCAATGCTAACGGACATAAGTTTACGGCAGGTAGCGTACGCCCGGTTGACCAGAATGGCGACTACAAGATTGACGCTGATGACCGTGTGATTCTGGGTAACAAGAATCCTCGTCTGACCGCAGGCTGGACAAACACACTCTCTTGGAAAGGTATCGAACTGACTCTCGAATTGCAGGGACGTTTCAAGTATATGGTTAGCACAGGTGGTGAGGGCCAGCTTGGTATGTATCAGCAGCGCGAGATTGACTACTGGACACCAAACAATACTGGTGCAGAATGGCAGAAGCCAGTTTATAGCCAGGCTGGTGGCGACTCTTACTCTGGTCTTCTTGGTTTCAAGGATGCATCGTTTATTAAGATCCGTAACCTTTCTCTTGGTTACAGCTTTGATAAGAAACTGCTCGATAAGGTCGGTATCGGTCTGAGCAATGCCAAAATCTATATTCAGGGCAAGAACTTGGGAATGCTCTATTCTTCTGTTGACTTCATGGATCTTGATACAGGATGGACTTACTACAACCGCGGCTTTACCGTTGGTTTGCAGGTTGACTTCTAATCAAGTAATGCGAGTGTATAACAATTTTTAAAGGATTATATCATATGAAATATATCAATAATAAAATAGTATGCGGTGCATTATCGATGCTTACCTTATTGGGTACGACTTCCTGCGGTGAGGAATTCCTGAAGGAAGATGCTGGACACAAGGTGACTGATGCGCTGCTTGAAGATGAGACTGGTGCCTTGAAGATGGCTGCTGGCCTCTATGGAAACATCCGCTGGCACTTCGGTTACGAGTGGGCTTATGGTATCACACTTTATGGTACTGATGAGTTTACCAATGGTGCCGACCTGACATCTGAGTGTTGGAATACCTATGATAACCGTCTGAACCCCCTCGATTTGACGCCTGCTTTGGGTGCAGCCAACAAGAACTGCCCTGCCGTGTCAGCTCTCTGGGATGAGATGTACTATGGTATAGCCACAGCCAACTTGGTGATTGCAAAGGCTGTGAATGTACAGAATGAGGACAGTCGTAACAAGGCTCTTGGTGAGGCTTATTTCCTTCGCGGTTATAATTACTATCGCCTGTTCTGCCAATATGGTGGCGTAGTGATTCAGACAGAACCTTCAAATGGTGAGATTAAGAAGGATTATACCCGTGCTACAGAAGAGGAGACGCTGAACCTCATAATTTCTGATTTGGAAAATGCGTATAAGATGCTGCCGAAAGATAAATGGCGCGGTAATGGCACTTGGACTAAATATACAGCTGCCCACTTCCTGGCCAAAGCTCTTCTGTATCGCCAGTCTGAGCGTTGCTCATCATGGGCTTCCAGCTATGACAAGAATACAGACCTGAGCAGAGTCATCTCGCTTTGCGATGAGGTCATCGCAGCATGTCCTCTGGCTTCCGACTATTGGGATCTTTATGCAAAGTGGACCGGTGTTGATTGTAAGAACGAAGGCTTGTCTGAGATTCTAATGGCTGCCGAGCACAACGACGACAGCTCTACACAAGGACGATTCGGTAACCGCACCTACAACTATTTCGATCCGCAGTTCTCCAACTTCTCCGGGGCATGGGTACAGCGTGGACAGTATATCGGTGGCATGGACTTCCAGCGTTGCCGTCCGACAGAATATACTTATTCAATATTCGACAATGTGAACGATGCCCGTATGTGGAAGACCTTCAAGACTGTCTATGGATTGAACAATGCGGCCAAGAGTGCGGAAGACACCAAGGACAAGGACGGTAACGTCGTACAGGGTTTGAAGTCTCTGTATGGTCTCACTGATGCCCAGGTGCCTGCTATCGGCGACGAGGGTATCATCTTCATCCTTAATAAGAAGAGCGACACACGGTTTGACGGTGATCCCTACGGCACATTCGGCCGAGGAGGCGTAGACCATACCTTCATCAATCCGCGTACTGGCAAGTGGGTGCCCAATGCCTTCGTAGCTTTCCAGGATGGTAAGTACAAGATGAATACCTATAATGGTGATCCTGGTAAGACCAATGTGTTCTGCGGCATCAATAAGACTGCCGATGGCTCTCGTACAGGTGAGAAGGGTGATGCACATCGTGATGTCATCATGGCTCGTACTGGTGAAACCTATCTTGTGAAGGCTGAGGCTCAGGTTCGTCTGGGTCAGTATCAGGATGCTATCAGCACTGTGAACGTGCTTCGTGCTCGTGGTCAGTGGAAGAAGGACGAGGATCGCAGTTACTATACTGATGGCTCTATGGCCTTCTTGAAAGCTGACGGCGGCGACAGGGATAACTCTACTGCTACGGCTACTACGGTGAAGAAAAACAAGGACTTCAGTGGAAAGACTCTGACCAATACAGATGCTTACTACGCAACGATGCTTCATACCAATACCTATTATCTCTCAACAGGTATTGAGGAGACCACTGCTGCATCCGACCTGCAGATTAAGAGCTACACCCAGCTTCCTGCTGAGGATGAGGCTATCCTCAACACTATCGGAGCTTCGGGCGACTACGATCGTATGCTTAACTTCATCATGAATGAGCGTACCCGTGAGCTGCTTGGTGAGTGGAACCGTTGGGACGAACTGGCTCGTACCAAACTGCTTGTAAAGCGTGCCAAGGCATTCAATCCCGAGGCTGCTCCTAACGTGCAGGATCGCCATATGTACCGTCCTATCCCTCAGAAGTTCATCGATACTCTGCAGAATCCTGATGGTACTAATTTGAGTGATGAGCAGAAGAAGGCTTGGCAGAATCCAGGCTATTAATTCCGAGATTCATACGTTTTCTCTATAGATAATCAGGCCCCGCACTCCAGCGTTGAGTGCGGGGCCTTTTTTTGTTTATAGCTACCGGCCAGCTATCGGCCAGCTATGCCAACAAAGGAATGATTTACTTCAGGAAGGGATTGACCGTCTTGTCGGGGCCGAGGTAGAAGCCTGGTTCCGAGGGCTGGTTGTAGCCTACGTTCTGGGCGGCTGTCGAGAGGCGGTAGGGGATGTCCTCCATCAGGCAGTTGATGCGGTAGTCTGTAGGGATGGTGCTCACGAAGATGCGCAGTTCGCTGGAGTCGGGCGTGCGGGCTACGACTTCCTCGCGCCAGTCGCCGAGGATGTCGGCAGCAATGCTGGGATTCGACTTTGATCCGTTGTTGAACACGATGCCCTCCAGCTTCTTCACATCGGTGATGGTCTTCTGCTGCCAGTCGTATTTCGAAATGGCCTCGCGGTCGAGCAGCTCGCGCAGCAGGTCGCCGTCCCACCAGATACCGAAGTTCACGGAGAGGTAGCGGTCGCCCAGCTTCAGGTGCTGCTGGTGCTGTGGGTCATCAGGATCCTGTGCGGTGTAGAGTACTTCACCCTTGATGTTCCGGATGCCGTGGCTGTCGGTGCTCCACATCTCCAGTCCGGGATTGGTGGGGTCGATGTCAGCTGCCATTGCGCGGCCCACGTCGCTCTTCGAGGGTATCTGGAAGATGATCTCGCCTGTGCGGGCATTGCGGAAGTCTGAGCCGTCGCGGCGGTTCTCGTGACAGTCCCATACCTGCAGTTCCTTCGAATTGGGGTCGAAGGCCATCAGGTGGATGGCGTCGCCATGTCCCATGCCCGTGTTGTAGAGTCCGTGTCCGTCGTTGTCAACGGCCATCGAGCCGTAGGTGATCTCGTCGCAGCCGTCGCCATCGACGTCAGCCACGCGCAGGTTGTGGTTCCCTTGTCCAGCGTATGAGCTATGGGGCTTGCCGTCCTTGCCGGTTCCCTCGACGCTGGTGTCGAAGGTCCAGTGCTCTTTGAGCTGCTTGCCGTCCCAGTCCCACGCGGCGATAACGGTGCGGGTGTAGTAGCCTCGGCAGAAGATGGCCGATGCGTGGATGCCGTCGAGGTAGCCCACGCCGGCGAGCATACGGTCGGAACGGTTTGCGTAGTCGTCGCCCCAGTCCTTCAGGTTGCCGCGCTCTGGGATGTAGGGCTTGGTGTCCATCGCCTCGCCAGTCAGTCCGTTGAAGACGGTGATATATTCAGGTCCCGTGAGGATGCGTCCCGTCTTGGGGCGTCCCTGCTTGTTGTACTTTGCCCATTCGAGCTCGGGTGTCGGATTCTGTGCATCCTTGGGGGCACGATGGCGGTAGTCGGCATTGGCGTCACCGAGCACGTGGCCCAGTCCGTCGCGCGTGCCGTCGGCAGTCTTCACGATCAGTTCGGCCCGTCCGTCGCCGTCAAGGTCATAGACGATAAACGGAGTGTAGTGGGCACCCGAGCGGATGTTGATGCCGAGGTCGATGCGCCAGAGCAGCGTGCCGTCGAGACGGTAGCAGTCGAAGAGGGTGGGGCCTGTATAGCCGTCGTGGGCATTGTCGTGGGCATTGGAGGGATCCCACTTCAGGATAATCTCGTATTGTCCGTCGCCGTCAACGTCAGCTACAGAGGCATCGTTGGCTGAATAGGTGAAAGTCTCACCGTCTGGTGTCGTGCCGCCGTCAGGCTTCTGGAGCTTCACGGGCAGATAGCCTTCGGGCGCGTCAGCCTTGAGCGTGAAGCTGCCGTTCTTGCTGCCGCCGCGCACCTCATAGGTGGCATCGCCGCTGAGGGGTTGCTCGTCGATGTAGAAGGTGCCGCCCTTGGTCAGTGGGGCAGTGTTCAGTTTTTTTCCGTTGCGGTAGAGGTCGAAAGGCTCGGCCGTCTTGTCGGCACGCAGCGTGCGCCAGCTGACAATCACCTTGCCGCCTTCGCGGATGGCGACGACACCACGGTTCAGTTGCTCGTGTTTCAGTTTGCTGAGGTCGTAGCATGGCTGGGCATTGACACCCAGTGCCATGCCTGTCAGCAGGGATAGTAACAGTTTCTTGTTCATTGTCTTGATTGTATTGGTTATTGTTCACTGCATGCAAATATACGCAAAATCTCGTTTCGTTCCAAACGAATGTCTCTGTTACGCCAAAGTTTTAGGATGGAATATCAAAAATTAAAGTCGATTCCATCAGATAATACGTAATTTTGCCCGACAAAATGTAAACGACTATATGATGAAACGATATCTATTACTACTTACGTGCTTGATTTCTTTGGGCGCAATGGCACAGGGAATATATAATGTGCGCGACTACGGGGCCAAGGGCGACGGCAAGACACTTGACAGTCCGGCTATCAACAGTGCCATCGAGGCCTGCGTGGCTGGCGGTGGCGGACGGGTGCTGCTGCCTGCCGGTACCTATCTCAGCGGCAGTATCCGCCTGAAGAGCAATGTCGATCTGCACCTGGTGGCGGGAGCGACCATCCTGGCAGCGCCAGGCGAGATGAAAGCCTACGACGAGAGTGAGGTGTTTGGTGCCCCAGAGTATCAGGACGGCGGACATACCTATTTCCATAACTCGCTGATATGGGCCGAAGGACAGCACAATGTGAGCATCACGGGACAAGGCTGTATCGACGGCGAGGGACTGACGAAGCACGATACGGAGAAGGCCGGCATCGTGGAGGGTGGCTCTATCGGCACGGGCGACAAGGCCATTGCCCTGAAGCTCTGCCGCGACGTGACCATCCGCGACATCACGATCTATCGTGGCGGGCACTTCGCCATCATCACTACGGGCTGTGACATCGGTACCATTGATAACGTGACCATCGACACCAACCGCGACGGCATCGACATCGACTGCTGCAAGTATTTCACGGTAAGCAACTGCAAGGTGAACACGCCCAACGATGACGCCATCGTGCTGAAGAGCTCGTATGCCCTGAAGCGTCCGGTGCTCTGTGAGCATATCCTCATCACCAACTGCATTGTGACAGGCTATAAGCTCGGTACCTTCCTCGACGGCACGTATGTGCCAGAGAAGGTGAACTGGGTATGCGGGCGCATCAAACTCGGCACGGAGTCGAACGGCGGCTATCGGAATATCACCATCTCCAACTGCACCTGTATGTGGAGCAGTGGGCTGGCCTTCGAGGAGGTCGATCTGGGGCGCATGGAGAATATCGTGGTGGATAATATCTCACTGAGCCATGTTCACCACTATCCCATCTATATCACTACTGGCTGTCGCAACCGCGGTCCCAAGGAGCGCACCGATGTCTCCTCCGCGCGTGATATATATATAAATAATGTGATAGCCGATGACTGCGACTCACTGGCGGGCATCATCATCACTGGCATGGAGGGAACGCCGATCAAGAATGTCTCGCTGAGCAACATCCGCATCCAGTACAGGGGCGGTGGACAGAAGGTGGATAAGCCCTATCGTGAACAAGGTACGAACTACCCAGAGCCGCGCTGGGCTGGTCCGACACCAGCCTACGGCCTCTTTGCCCGTCATGTCGATGGTCTCCGCCTTCGCAATGTGAAGTTCGAGCTGATGCGTCCCGACGAGCGCCCCGATATGATTCTTGAAGATGTAATCAACGACGATATTGAAAGATGAAAAGACTGGTAATATGTATGATGGCACTGGCTGCTGTGACAGCCGTAAAGGCACAGGTCATAGACACGGTGCTGAACAAGACGAGCGACAAGCCCTTCTATTTCTCTGTGCCCGTAAGCGACGGCAACTACAAGGTGACGGTGACCCTTGGCGCCCGGAAGCGTGCTGCCCAGACGGTGGTGCGCGCTGAGTCGCGCAGGCTCATGGTGGAGAATTGTATGACGAAGAAAGGAAAATTCTCTACTTATAGTTTCATCGTCAACAAGCGCTCTGCAGAGATCCCAGGAGGGAAAAAGGTCTCATTGAAGCCTCGTGAACATGAGTATCTGAACTGGGACTCGCTGCTGACCTTGGAATTCAATGGTGCCAGTCCAGCCGTGAAGTCCATCCGCATCGAGCCCGATACGACGGCCCTTACCGTTTTCCTTTGCGGCAACTCCACCGTTGTCGATCAGGAACTGGAACCCTGGGCCTCGTGGGGACAGATGATTCCCCGCTGGTTTACGGACCGTGTGGCTATCTCCAACCATGCGGAGAGTGGTCTCACAGCACGTACCTTCATCAACGGGAACCGCCTCGAAAAGGTGCTGTCGATGCTGAAAAAAGGCGACTATGTCGTCTGTGAGTTCGGTCATAACGATCAGAAGGAAAAGCGTCCTGGCGACGGCGCCTACTATCATTTCGCCTACCACCTGAAGCTATTCATCGACCGTGTGCGTGCTGCTGGCGGAAATATCATCTTCATCACCCCCACGCAGCGCCGTTTCTTCGACGAGGCCACTCATACGAAGATACAGGAGACCCACCTCGACTATCCCGACGCCATGCGGGCAGTGGCCAAGCGTGAAGGTGTGCCTGTCATCGAACTGCACGACATGACGCGTGACTTCTTCGAGACCCTCGGCTTCGAGGGCAGTAAGCGGGCGCTGGTCCATTATCCCGCCAATACCTTCCCCGGACAGGAGAAGGCACTGGCAGACAATACCCATTTCAATCCCTATGGTGCCTATGAGGTGGCAAAGATGGTTGTGATGGGGATGAAGCAGCTCGGGCTGCCCATGATAGGCCAATTGCGTGCAGACTGGATGGATTTTGACCCTAGACAGCCTGACGATCCAGACCAGTTCGTCTGGTATCCGGCTCAGAAGCAGGATGTCACCAAACCGGACGGGAACTAAAGGAGTTTTATAGTTTACTGTTTATAGTTTATTGTTTATAGTTTACTGTTTATAGTTTACTGTTTATAGTTTATTGTTTATAGTTTATAGATTATGAAGAGATTTGCATTTAAGATGTACCTGAAGCCAGGTTGTGAGAAAGAGTACGAGAAGCGTCATGCTGCCATCTGGCCTGAACTCGTGAAGATGATCAAGGACGGTGGTGTGAGCAATTACAGTATCTATTGGGACAAGGATACCAACATCCTCTTCGGCTATCAAGAGTGTGAGGGTGAGGGTAATTCACAGGATACCGAGAACGTGGATCCAATCACCCAGAAATGGTGGGACATGATGGCAGATATCATGGAGGTGAACCCGGACAATTCTCCCGTTACCGTCCCCATTCAGGAGGTTTTCCACCTCGACTGACTTGACCTATCTTAGTTTAATACGGGTTAATCAAAATTTTCAGCAGGAAAATGGAGATTAATCCGTTTTCTTTTTGTAACTTTGCAGCCTAAATGCATTTATTATAACGTTATAATTTTAGGAAATGGCTGAAAGTAAGAAGATTAAGACCGCTTTGGTGTCGGTCTTCCACAAGGATGGACTCGACGAGTTGCTGAAGAAACTGAATGAGGAAGGTGTGAAGTTCCTTTCCACAGGTGGTACACAGAAGTTTATCGAGTCACTGGGTTATCCCTGCCAGAAGGTGGAGGATGTGACAACCTATCCGTCGATTCTTGGCGGTCGTGTGAAGACCCTTCATCCGAAAGTGTTCGGAGGTATCTTGGCTCGTCGTGAGAACGAGGGTGACCTGGAGCAGATGAAACAGTATGAGATTCCGGAAATCGATCTCGTGATCGTGGATCTCTATCCGTTTGAGCAGACAGTGGCAAGTGGTGCCTCGGAGGAGGATATCATCGAAAAGATTGATATCGGCGGCATCTCACTGATTCGTGCTGGTGCGAAGAACTTCAAGGATGTGGTGATCGTGCCGAGTAAGGCTGAGTACGGTGTGCTGTTGGACATCCTGAACAAGAAAGGTGCCCAGACGGATATCGAGGACCGTCGGATGTTTGCTACCCGTGCCTTTGGCGTGAGCTCACATTATGATACCGCCATCCACAGCTGGTTTGAAAAGTAATATAAGGTAAAATTAGTATTTAGGTAAGTTTCAGAGTATGGGAATTTTTAGCTTTGTCCAGGAAATCGCTATGGACCTTGGCACGGCCAATACGATTATTATCAGCGATGATAAGATCGTGGTCGATGAGCCGTCGGTTGTTGCTTTGGACCGCCGGACAGACAAGATGGTTGCTGTCGGCAGTGAGGCAAAGATGATGTATGAGAAGACACATGACAATATCCGCACCATCCGTCCGTTGCGTGATGGTGTGATTGCCGATTTCACTGCCTGTGAGCAGATGATGCGCGGTCTGATTAAGATGGTGCATACAGGCAGCCGCCTGTTCTCGCCTTCACTTCGTATGGTGATTGGTGTGCCCTCAGGCTCAACGGAGGTGGAGCTTCGTGCTGTGCGCGACTCTGCTGAGCATGCCGACGGACGTGATGTGTATCTGATTTTCGAGCCAATGGCTGCTGCTATCGGTATCGGAATCGATGTGGAGGCACCGGAGGGTAACATGATTGTGGATATCGGTGGCGGTTCGACAGAGATTGCCGTCATCTCACTGGGTGGTATCGTCTGCAATAACTCCATCCGTACAGCCGGTGACGACCTGACAGCTGACATTCAGGAATATATGTTCCGTCAGCATAACGTGAAAGTCAGTGAACGTATGGCTGAGCGTATCAAGATCCATGTGGGTTCTGCCCTGACGGATCTGGGTGAGGATGCCCCGGAAGACTATATCGTTCACGGACCAAACCGTATCACGGCACTGCCTATGGAGGTGCCTGTATGCTATCAGGAGATAGCCCATTGTCTTGATAAGACAGTGTCGAAGATCGAAAACGCCGTGCTCTCCGCCCTGGAGAACACGCCGCCAGAGCTTTATGCCGATATCGTGAAGAACGGTATCTATCTGGCTGGTGGCGGTGCATTGCTGCGTGGACTTGACAAGCGTCTGACCGACAAGATGCATATCCCCTTCCATGTGCCGGAGGATCCTCTCCACAGCGTAGCAAAGGGTGCCGGTATCGCGCTGAAGAATGTTGACCGTTTCAATTTCCTGATGAGATAGGCGTTTCGGTAACAGAGAGATGCGCAATCTGCTGGATTTCCTGATAAAGTATCATCACTGGTTCGTTTTCATTCTATTGGAAGTGGCCAGTGGTGTTCTGTTGTTTCAGTACAACAGCTATCAGGGCAGTGTGTGGCTCTCATCGGCGAATGCTGTTTCTGGAAAGATTTACGAGTGGGAGAGCAGTGTGTTTTCGTATTTCACGCTTCGTGAGAACAACGAATCGCTCTCGCAACGTAATTTCTATCTGGAGAGGCAGGTCAGCCAGCTAAGACGTCTCTATTCTGAACTGACGAAGGATACGACGGCATTGGAACGTAGCCATCTGAAATTTCTGAGCCAGTATCAGGTGATTCCGGCAAAGGTGGTCGATAATTCGGTAAGCAAGGAAGACAACTTGATGACCATCGACAAAGGACGTGCCGATGGTGTAGAAGTAGATATGGGCGTGGCCTGTGGCAGTGGTGTGGTAGGCGTGGTGTATATGGTTTCCGACCATTACTCTGTGGTTATCCCGGTGCTGAATGCCTCTTCATCCCGCATTAGCTGTTCCATCCGCAACCGTGATTATTTCGGCTATCTGCATTGGTATGGTAGTGATCCTTCAGTAGCGTATGTTGAGGATGTGCCTCGTCATGCCCGTTTCAAGCTCGGTGAGTGGGTCGAGACAAGCGGCTTCTCTACCATCTTCCCTCCAGGTGTGCTGGTGGGTAAGATAGAGAAGGCCTATAACTCGAGTGACGGACTCTCCTACAAACTGCAGGTACGTCTGAGTACAGACTTCAGCTGTTTGCGTGATGTCTTGGTGATATCAGACAAGAGTATTGCCGAACGTGCCCTCCTGCTGCAGGCAGCGCGCGACTCGGTCAATGCTGATGTAAGAAAACATAATTGAGCGTCGCTTATGGTATATATTGAACGGTTGGTCATGTTCGTAGTCCTCCTGCTGGTACAGGTGCTGGTGCTGAATCATATTCATCTGTACGGGCTGGCGATGCCTTTGCCTTACATCTTCTATGTCATTACCTTCCAGCAGAATACACCGCGCTGGTTGATGCTGACTTCAAGTTTCCTGCTCGGACTCTTGCTCGATATCTTTACAAATACGCCAGGACTGGCGGCTGGCTGTCTGACCTTAATGGCGATGGTGCAACCTTATCTCTTGAGTGTGATTGTACCACGCGATGCCGCTGACAGCCTGTCGATATCATCGGCTACACTTGGGTTCGGGAAGTTTACCACTCTTAGTGGCATCATGACTGGTGCCTACTGTCTGGTATTCTTCGCCCTTGAGGCTTTCTCTTTTTTTGACTGGCAGCTATGGCTTCTGCGGACACTCTGCAGCAGTGTGCTGACACTCTTATTGATTGTGTCGGTTGAAAAGGTTCGGTCGTGAAGGATAATAACTTATCATATCGCCGCTATGTGATAGGAGGTGCCGCCATACTCATTGTGGTGGTCTATACGATCAGGCTCTTCATGTTGCAGGTGACAAGTGACGACTATAAGAAAAGTGCCGACTCGAATGCCTTCCTGAAAAAGATCGAATATCCCTCGCGTGGCAATATCCGCGACAGGAATGGCAAACTGATGGTTTTCAACCAGCCGTCGTATGACATTATGGTTGTGATGAATGAGGCCAGGGATCGTATTGACACGGCTGAGTTCTGCCAGACGCTTGGCATTACGAAAGAGGAGTTTGACTATCGTATGGCGGTGATGAAGGACCGCAATAAAAATCCTGGTTACTCGCGCTTTACGCAACAGCTCTTTATAAGTCAGCTTTCCGACAAAGACTTCAGCTTGTTTCAGGAGAAGATGTTCCGTTTCCCCGGCTTTTATGTTCAGAAGCGTAGCGTACGGCAGTATCAATATCCTTTGGCGGCCCATGTCCTGGGCGACGTGGCTGAAGTGTCACCGGCAGATATCGAGGAAGACGACTACTATCAGCCCGGCGATTATATCGGGAAATTGGGTATTGAGCGTAAATACGAGAAACAGTTGCGTGGTGTCAAGGGAATCCAGATATTGCTACGCGACGCCCATGGCCGTATTCAGGGCAGATATCAGAATGGCGCACTTGATCAGCGGGCGCAGCCAGGAAAGGACCTGACGCTGGGTATTGATCTGGAGCTACAGAAACTGGGCGAGCGTCTCATGGAAGGAAAAATTGGCAGTATTGTGGCAATAGAACCTTCCACGGGTGAGGTGCTCTGCATGGTCTCATCTCCTTCGTATGACCCGCGCCTGATGGTTGGGCGTCAGCGAAGCAAGAACCATCGGCTACTGAGTCAGGATGTATGGAAACCTCTGCTCAACCGCAGTATTATGGGACAGTATCCGCCCGGTTCGACCTTCAAGACCACCCAGGGCCTGACCTTCATGACCGAAGGCATCATCACTCCCACGACCTTGTATCCCTGCAGTCGTGGATTTGTGTTCAGGGGACTCCGGGTAGGATGTCACGGACATGCGGCACCGCTCCCGCTCGTACCAGCCCTGAGTACCTCCTGTAATGGCTATTTCTGCTGGGGACTGTATCACATGATTGGCAACAAGGAAAAGTATGGTTCTGTCCAGAAAGCGATGGATACGTGGCGCGACTATATGGTGAGCATGGGCTTCGGCTATCAGACAGGTATAGACCTGCCTGGTGAGAAACGCGGTCTGATTCCTAATGCGCAGTTCTATGACAAGGCCTATAAGGGTTCATGGAACGGCCTGACGATTATATCCATTGCCATCGGACAGGGCGAGGTCAATGCGACACCGTTGCAGATAGCCAATCTGGGAGCTACCATTGCCAACAGAGGCTATTTCTATACACCTCACGTTGTGCGGAAAGTACAGGGAGAGTCTCTTGACACTACATATACCAGGCGGCACTATACAAAAGCATCACGAGAGGCCTACGACTATGTCGTCCAGGGCATGCGTTCTTCCGTCCTGGGGGGTACGTGTCATGAACTAAGGAAGTACGATTTCATGGCTTGCGGAAAGACAGGTACGGCTCAGAACCGTGGACATGACCACTCTGTGTTTATGGGGTTCGCACCCATGGACAATCCGAAGATTGCCGTTGCAGTCTATGTTGAGAATGGCGGCTGGGGTGCAACTTTTGGCGTACCCTTTGGCGGGCTGATTATGGAACAGTATCTTAACGGCAAGTTGTCGGAGGCATCAGAGGCAAGGGCCAAGAGCTTGCAGGAAAGGAGAATCGACTATGGTACGGCAGACAGATAGAAAACAGCGTGGCGTATTACGCTCACTTGACTGGTGGACCATCCTGATCTACATGGCGCTGCTTACCTTTGGCTGGGTGAGTGTCTGTGGTGCAAGCTATTCGTATGGCGATGCCGATATCTTCAGTCTCGACACGCGCTCGGGTATGCAGATTATCTGGATAAGTACTTCGATAGTGCTTGGTTTCGTGTTGTTGATGCTCGACGACCGCTTTTACGACAAGTTCGCACTTCTGATCTTCGGTGTCATGCTGTTACTGCTCTTTGTCACCATATTCAATCCGCACAGCATCAAGGGTTCGCGTTCGTGGCTGGTGCTGGGGCCATTGCGCTTGCAACCGGCAGAGTTTGCCAAGTTTGCAACGGCACTTGCGCTGGCGAAGGTGATGAGTATCTACGGCTATAACATCCAGAAATGGCAGCATTTCACGGCAGCATTGGCCATCATCTTTGTGCCGATGTTGTTTATTATATTACAGCGGGAGACGGGCTCTGCACTGGTCTATACTGCTTTCTTTCTGGTGTTCTACCGTGAGGGAATGCCGGGCAGTGTCCTCTTTACTGGTGTGGCGATGGTGATCTATTTCGTGGTGGGCATACGCTATGCCGACACCATGATCCTCTATACCCCGACATCGGTAGGTAAGTTCACGGTATTGTTGCTTATACAGTTGTTCTCAAGTGGCTTGATATGGGTCTATTGCAAGGAACCTCAGAAATCTCTGGTTATCCTGTCTGCGTGTGTGGGCGTGACTTTGGCAGGCTTGCTGTTCTCACTGTTTGTCATTCCTTTCGATGTCTTCTATCTGGAGTTGGCGGTATGTGTCTTTCTTATCGGCTATCTTGTGTGGGAGACGTTGGCGACCCGCATCCGGAGTTATCTCTGGATAGCGTTGTTCACTTTAGGGTCACTGGTATTCTTCAGTTTGGCCGACTATGTGCTGAATGATGTGATGGAGCCTCACCAGCGCGTGCGTATTAATGTGCTGTTGGGCTTGGAAGAGGATCTGAAGGGTGCTGGCTACAATGTACATCAGAGTGAAATTGCCATTGGTTCTGGCGGACTGGAGGGAAAAGGTTTCCTCAACGGTACCCAGACCAAGCTCAAGTTTGTGCCTGAGCAGGATACCGACTTCATCTTCTGTACGGTTGGCGAGGAAGAAGGCTTTGTGGGGTCTGCCGGTGTGCTGATGCTGTTCCTGGCGCTTATCTTGCGGCTTATCCACCTTGCAGAGCGACAGACTTTTACGTTCGGACGTGTCTATGGCTATTGTGTGCTAAGCATTTTCCTATTCCATGTGTTTGTCAATGTCGGCATGGTGCTTGGCCTGACTCCCGTAATTGGTATCCCGCTTCCGTTCTTTAGCTATGGCGGTTCGTCGCTTTGGGGATTCACCTTGTTGCTCTTTATCTTCCTGCGTATCGATGCCGGAAGGAATATGCTGCGTGATTGATTATTGATAGAGCGGCTTTGTTGCCTATCGTCGCCTGAGGCTTATCCCAATGTCGGAGATTCCCCGGATCTGCCATTGCTGCATATTATGGGTCACTGCGATGCAGACAGAGTCGTCCTGGCTCAGCGAAATCGTGTCTATGGGATACTCGTGCTGGATGTATGAGATGCCATTATCCGCTTCCCCATTCTGATCGAAGATCTGGCAGTTGATGGCATACTGACGGCTATCATACTTGGGCAGGACGGTGTTGCGTACATTCAGGACAAGTGTCTGGTAGGGGTAGGAGAGCTTGGAGCGCACGCCGACGGTCATCTGATAGGCACCAGACTCCCTGACGGCTGGGATCTTGAAGTAGATAGTGTCTCCCCGTTCCCATCCGTCTTTATCTACATGTTCGTAGTGGCTATAGCATTTCTGCCTGTCGCAAGTGCAAAGCGACAGGAACATCAGTGCTGAAAGCAGTACCTTAAGCAACGGCTTATTCTGCATGGTTGGTCCCGTCGCCTTCTTTTTTGTGACTGCCGCCAGGGCGATTGCTCTTCTTTTTCTTTTTCTTCTTGGCACGGTCGAAACGATTGATATCGCCACCGGCGAGATCGACGTGATTGTGTGTCTCGGCCTTCTTGGCACCATCTTCCTGTAGCGAGACGGGCTTTTCGCCGTGACGGTTCATCTCGATAATGTGTTTGGCGCGCGCAGCACTGATGGTTTCAAGATTTGCGGCGATGTTCTTGTCCGTGGAGTAAGTGACCATGCCGGCCAGTATATCGCTCTTGAAGAGATGATAATCGGCATCCATCGTCTGGAGTACAATATCCTTGCCGGGCAGTTGCTTGCCTGCCTCCACATAGTCATCGACCTCGTAGTTTAGGCAACATTTCAACTTGGCACACATACCGGCCAGCTTTTGGGGATTCAGTGAGATGTCCTGAAAGCGGGCTGCGTTGGTACTGACGCTGGAGAAGTTCTTCATCCATGTGGCACAGCAGAGTTCACGGCCACAGGGACCTGTACCGCCGATGCGTCCTGCCTCCTGACGGGCACCAATCTGTTTCATTTCAATACGCACGTGGAAGGCTGCGGCCAGGTCCTTGATCAGTTGGCGGAAATCTACGCGCTCGTCTGCAATATAATAGAATATCGCCTTGTTGCCATCGCCTTGGTATTCGACGTCGCCGATTTTCATGTCCAGTCCCAGTCCCTTGGCTATCTGGCGGCTCTCAATCATCGTGGCATGCTCGCGGGCTTTCGATTCGTGATACTTGTCCATGTCTGCCGGACGGGCCAGGCGATAGATGCGCTTGATGTCGTCGGCTGACTTGAGGTTAGCCTTCTTCAGCTGCAGTTTCACCAGCCGTCCGGTTAGTGTTACCACGCCGATATCGTGGCCAGGTGAGGCTTCGACGGCCACCACGTCGCCTTTCTTCAACTCAAGGTTGTTCACATTATGGTAATAGCCTTTACGGGTATGCTTGAACTGCACCTCTACCAGATCGGTGGTGTCGGCATTCCCTGGTACGTCGGCAAGCCAGTCATAGGTGTTCAACTGACGATCCTGTCGGCCTACGGCAGCACGGCAGAGTCCGCGGTCGCAACCTACTTGGAAAGGTGTTTCTTTAGTCTTTTCTGTCATATCTTATATTTATTTCATTATTTTTCTCATTTCTGTAAAAGCAGTACTATCATCTGCAGGGCAAAGTCGAAGAACACGATCTTTGCGTTGGCGTTCTGCCCGATGTCGCGGATGGCGAGGTTGGCCAGATCGTTGATCGGCAGGATGTTCTTTTCATTGACGAACCGTGCGAAGTTGCGTGCGAAGTCCTCTTCCTTCTGCGTCATATAGGTCAACTCCGTGTGCTGGAAGTTGTACATGAAGTTCTCCCTGATCATTCGTAGGAAGTAGGTGAGCCATCGCTTTTGCTTCTCTCGGCCCATGCCAGCCATCTGTTCGCTCCATTTCCTAAGATCCTTGATCTTGCGCTGGTAGGCCAGTCGCATCAGCAGGATGAACATATCCAGGAACAACTCGTTCTCCGAACCGGCCTGCAACTCTTCCACTGCCTTTAGCCAACTGCCGTTTGCGAGTCTGCTGATGCGGCGGGCTGCCGTTTCGTCGATGCCCCTCCGCTGGATGAGTGCCATACAGATGTCGTCTTCCTTGATCCGCTTGATATCTATGCGCTGTACACGGCTCCGGATGGTCTCCAACAGCTTGTCGGGCTCTTCGCTTATTAGGATGAAGAGCGTCTGCTGAGGCGGTTCTTCGATGAGCTTCAACAGTTTGTTGGCACAGGCAATGTTCATGCGTTCCGGCAACCAGATGAGGCTGATCTTATAGCCGCCTTGACTCGATTTCAGCGAAAGTTTGCGCACCAGGTCGTCGCTCTCTCCGGCTGTGATGATGGCCTGTTGGTTCTCGCCTCCCATCATCTGCATCCATTCGTCCATCCCAAAATAGGGTGTGTCGGTGATCAGACTGTTCCACTCCTTTGCGAAGTCGTCGCTCACAGGTATGTGGTCGCTTCCCATGGATGGCAGTTTGATGGTGGGGTAGGTGAAGTGGAGGTCAGGATGTTCCAGTTTCTGGAGCATGGCCTTGGCTGACGGTGTCCCGTTGTCCAGCAAGTGACAGGCAAAGGCGACGGCCAGTGCTTTCTTGCCTGAGCCGGCAGGTCCGCAAAGCATGATGGCGTGGGGCAGACGGCCTTCGTTGACCATCTGCATCAGCCTGTCTTTGGCTTCCTGTTGTCCTATCACCTCATCGAACGTCATACCAAGCGTTTTACAACTTCAACGACGGAGTCAACCGCCGAGACGGTATAGAAGTGAATGTTCTGGATGCCGTGGGCATATATATCCTGACACTGGGCTGTTGTCCATTCGATGCCCAGCTGTCGGGCATCGTCGTCGGTCTTGCACTTTACCACCTCTCGTGCCAGTGGTTCTGGGATGTCGCAGTGGAAGGTCTTCGGCACCACCGTCAACTGACTCAGCTTGGCAAATGGCTTGATGCCTGGAATGATGGGGATGGTGATACCCATCGCGCGGGCTTTCTCCACGAACTGGAAATACTTCTCGTTGTCGAAGAACAGCTGTGTGACGGCATACTGCGCCCCGAGGTCCTGCTTTTCCTTCAGATACTGCATGTCCATCTCCAGATTAGGCGCCTCCTCATGTTTCTCAGGATAGCATGCCACGCCAAAGTCAAAGGACTTGCCTGGCCGCTTGATGGGCGTGCCGTCGGCAAAGTAGCCGTCGTTGAAACGGTTCACCTGCTGTATGAGGTCCGTCGTGTGGGCATGTCCGCCTGGTGTGGGCACAAACCGACTGTCTTCCTTGGCCTTGTCACCGCGCAGCAAGAGCAGGTCGCTGATGCCGAGGAACTGCAGGTCGAGCAACTCATACTCGATGTCCTCGATGGTAGCTCCGCTGCAGATGACATGCGGCTGAACGGGGATATTATAGCGCCGCTGGATGGCTGCGGCAATAGCCACAGTGCCAGGACGGCGACGGATGCGCTGGCGCTCAAACTGTCCGTTTGCCAACTCCTTGTACACGAACTCAGAGTGATGGGTCGTGATGTTGATATAGGCGGGATTGAAGTCGCGCAGCTTATCAATGTCGGCGAACAACTTCTCCGTGCCAGTCCCCTTCAGGGGCGGTAGCACTTCAAAGGAAAATCGCCTTTCGGTCGTATCTTGATGGATGAATTCTGTAACGCTCATCTTAACATATATGCATAAAACGCTGCAAAGTTACGAAAAATCGAGAGCATAACAAAGAAACTTGTTTCTTTTTTTGCCGAGATGGAGTAAGTTCGCCATCTTTGATGGCAAAGTTACGAAAAAATGCAGAAACGGGATGGTAATTTTGGAAGATTAACGCATCTTCATAAACTTTCCTAATAATCGGGGCAAAATTAACCGTAATTCAGCGATTATCGCTAAATTTGCACAGATATTTAAATGTTTTTTAAGATGAAACTTATAACAAATACAGATGCTGCGATATGATACCACAGGAAGATAGAAATCAGAAATTGGCGGAGCGGATGATCAAGAACCTGAACCGCCGCAACATGGAAGCCTTCTACTGCCCTACGGGTAAAGAGGCTGTGAAGAAGGTTTCGGAACTCATTGCCGACGGAAGCACCGTGACATGGGGCGGAACCGCAACCGTCCGTGACCTGGGCATCCCGGAGGTTTTGAAAAACAGGGGAACCCTCGAAGTGCTCGACCGTGATTTGGCAGAGACTCCGGAGGAAAAGGAGGCCATTTACCTCAGGGCATTCTCGGCAGATGTGTATCTGACGAGTGCCAACGCTATATCGGAAGATGGCGTCATCGTGAATATCGACGGCAACGGCAACCGTGTGGCCGCCATCACGTGGGGACCGAAGAAGGTCATCTTCGTCATCGGACTCAACAAGGTGGCCCAGACGGTAGAGGCTGCACTGGCCAGGGCCCGCAGCACGGCATCACCCATCAATGCCCAGCGGTTCGACATCAATACCCCTTGCAGGATCGACGGCACTTGCCATAACTGTAACTCGCCGGAGAGCATTTGCAGCTACATCCACTTCCTGCGTAACAGCAGGAACAAGGGTCGGCATGTCGTAGTGCTTGTCGGTGAGGATTTGGGATATTAAAGCATGATCAGAGACTTTGTCGCCATCGACTTCGAGACGGCCAACCAGCAGCCGTCGAGCGTTTGCTCCGTGGGTGTGGTCATGGTGCGTGATGGGCAGATAACCGACACGTTCTACAGTCTCATACAGCCTGAGCCTAACTACTACAGCTATTTCTGTCAGCGGGTGCATGGCATCACACAGAGCGACACGGACGACGCCCCCGTGTTTTCAAAGGTCTGGCAGCAGTTGGAGGAAAGGGTTGTCGAAGTATTCTTCCCTGATACGCAGGATACAGATGACATCCGCCACCAGATAGCCGCCATTCCCTTCGTAGCCCACAATGCCCGTTTTGACGAGGGTTGCCTGAAAGCGGTCTTCCGAGTATATCAGATGGACTATCCCGGCTACCGATTCTATGACACGCTTACCGCGTCTCGCCGACAGTTCGGCCATTCCCTCCCCAACCACCAGTTGCACACCGTAGCAGCCGCCTGCGGCTATGACCTCCAACGACATCACCACGCACTGGCCGATGCAGAAGCCTGTGCAGCGATAGCCTTATACCTTTTATAGTCAAATCTCTTGAAGGTCATGGTATCGCTTCGTCGGCTGTCTTCTTCGGCTTTTGTTGTGTACAGGCTGCTGCAATCCATATTGCCAGCACAATCCATAGATATTTCTTCGTCATTGCTGTTATTTGGGGTAATTTTTTGCAAATATACGACAAAATGCTGAAAAGAAAAAGCAATTAAGGTAGTCTGTGTTCTTCGACTGAGAGCTGGATGTAGAACGACGGGGTGACGTTGTATTTGACGGCTGCTCCGATACGGTCGCCCAGCTCATGGGCATCGTAGAAGTAGTAGGGCAGCTTGGGTCTTATCAGTGACTTCTGACCGTAGAGATAGCCTTCCCAGCGCTCGTTGAACCTGTAGCTCAGCACACCGCTGAGGCCTGTGTCACGCAGGTTGAACCCTCCCCAGGTGGCGTTCAGCAGATAGACGCCAGCCGCAAAGGATAGCTTGTCGTTGATAGGCCAGGCATACATCCCGCTGGCATTCTGCGCAAAACCAGCCCCGCTCGGTGCATATTTGCCAAAACCGGCAAAGACGCTGGCTCCCAAGCTCAGGTTCATCCCCTTGTGCAAGTCCCAGTTCTGGTAACCCATCAGTCCGTAGCCGACGGGCCAGCGCGAGATGGCGTGCATCTGTCCGAGGCTGTTCAGTTCTGGCAGATGCAGCGTCGAGTCGGGCACCAAGGTCTCCTGGGCCTTAGCCGACAGCGCCAGAATCAGGGCTGCCGTGAGGGCAATATGTCGGATGATCGTCTTCAAATCTCTGCAAAAGTAGGGATTATTCCACAATTCTCCAAGGATTTTTAGATTATACCGAATACTTTTGCATAATTTTGCTTAATCGGCAAGAAGACCAGAGATATGGTTCTTGGGATTCCCTAGAAGTCATGTCATAACTATCGAGCGTCTGCCCTGCAATGTGATGCATATTTCTTTTCGTCACAGTCTTATTTTTACTTTTACCTCTACATAATAAGGGCAATTCCAAATTTAAGTCGCTGATATTAACGACTTTATCAAACGCACACTCGTATTATTACCTCTACTAAACCTCTACTAAACCTCTACTAAACCTCTACTAAACTTCTACTAAACCTCTACAATCCTTCTTCTTGATCTTCAATCACATCTCAACTATCTGCAATAAGCATCCCTTATCCAGCAATAAGTGCATCTTGTTCTGCAAAGGAGGCATCATGTTAATCAATAAGCACCTTTATCCACTAAGCCTAAGGCTCAGCATTTATTCCCAGTGTGGGAATGTCATGTTCCCAGCTTGGGAATGTTTTATTCCCAGCATGGGAACAATTTTTCTCCTTCATAGAAACTGTAGTGTACTGATTTTGGTTGACAGTTTTATTTGTTATTCCTAACTTGGTTTACACTTTAC
>ODAJ012187264.1_pt1 | contig 24520 bp, 26 predicted proteins | sample 1539241 | NCBI WGS metagenome assembly ODAJ01 (sample SAMN02144231, study PRJEB22623) | gut metagenome | biome: sheep rumen | host: Ovis aries | place: New Zealand
GTCCGGCATTGTTACAGTTATCTTATTATCGCTAATATGAATAGAGCACGCCATGAAAGGAATAACAGTCTTCATGTCATTATCCAGCAAGCCCGTCACATCACCTTTTGAGACATACCACAATTTTGAGTCACAAGATGGGCTGATGTAGGTATATTCCAACGGCAATACCATCTTACCGGTTTTGTCCATCAAACCGTAATATTCGCTGTCAGCTGCTTGAACAACGCAGTAATCACCATGAAATACTGCCCCCTCCATATCATTAAAGTATGCCATTTTCTTGTCTATCACCACCTTTCCTGTAGCATCGATAAATTTGACATAACCATTCTCCTCTATGCTGGCAAAGCCCTCAGAGAATATCCATGCATGGTCATACTTAGGCTCTATTATTACCTTTCCCGTATTCCTACTGAAATATCCCCTCTTCTTGCCATCACTGTAACATACGAGAGAATCCTTGCCCAATGGTTTTGCAATCCAGGCGATATTCTTTATCAACTTCTCACCAGTCCGTTTGTTGAAGATATACCCTTTGCCGTCCATCGTATTATGGAAATAAATATCACGATTCACATACTCCGCATATTCGCAATATTCACCGCAGTAATGGGGCTTGAAATAACGGTTGTATGCTTCTTCCCCGATACTGTGTATTATCACCAAGGCAAATACCGCCATAATAAACGATATACTTGTGGCAAACAATCCCCATACACACTTGGCAAATTTACCCTCTCTTTTGTACCCGAACAGTCCGAAGAACCATCCCAACGCCTGACACACGCCCTTCCACACTACAGCGAAGAACACTTTTACTGATACCTTTTTCATTGTTTTCAATAATTTTGATGTTATACTCTTAGTCTTTTAGTTCTTGTAAATCACTTCTGAATATAGAACGTACCACTCCAAGCATCTGAAGAGATTTCTCCAAACAAAATTCCAACGCCTCCTCGTTGACATAGAAGAACTCACAAGAAGCTGACACATTCTTGAATGTTTGATCAACGAAAACTTTGGCCATTTTTATTTCACGGGTTATCTTATTGCAGGCTACCAGCACCACAGTTTCCTCCCCTTCTTCAATTTCATAAAATTGCGGGAGTATCACACACAAGTATGGATCATCCTCTTCCCCTATAGTGACGTAAACATTCTTCAACTGATAACAAATCATGATATCCCCATCGTTGTCAACCTCTGAACTGTAACCCATTTTCTCGAGAGTTGACAATACCAAATCTTTTTTATTCATTGTATTTCCTCCTATTGTTTAATGCTTATGCAGCGTCTTCGTCATTATCTGTGCCATTGTCTGTATCATTATTTGTGTCATTATCAGCACTTTCTGAAGGAGAGTCCTCTTCCTCACCTGATCCTGACAACAGTTTGTGAAGGAAAACATATCCATATTCCAGACGAAGAATCATCTTTGCCAATACTTTCTTAAGATCCTCTTCTCCAATCAATTCACGTTCATAGAATAGCCACACACTATCAAAGAAATCATAAGCCTTAATATATTTCTGTGAGCTGTTAATTTTGTCCATCAACTTATATGGAGTAATATCATCCTTGTCGATATCCTGCACTGCAGGAATAGCGAGATTCAAGAAGTCCTCATCATCCTCACTGTACATATAGAGATAGTGTTTGCCTTCATAAACGAAATCATAACCAATATCATCAATTTCTTCCAACTGAAATCCTAAAGCTTTGAGAGCTTCTAAAATCTTTTCTTTCATAATCGTAATCGTTTTTAGTTAATCTTTTCTCTATTTATATTTGAAATCCCATAGCCACATTTTTGTCTCTTTCGTTTTTTGGTAAGAATTCGTTTCTCACCCTTTTAAACTCTCTTAGTTCTCTACTGCTTACAGAAGGCGCCTTGTGAGAGATGGAGTCCTCCAACAATGATTGGGTAATCAACTTATAAGGTTTCTCCTTTTCCCTTATACTGGCATTAAACATCTTTCTTGAGGCAACTTTTATGATATAACTGATGTCACTGCAATTATATCCACTTGTCATGTCGGCCAGTTTCACGAAGTCTATATCCTCTGCCGTAGGCAACTTTGACAATTCAAGTCGGAAAAGGCTCTCACGTGCTTTAGCATCTGGCATATCCACGTAAATCATCTCATCAAATCGTCCTGTTCTAAGCGCTGCACGGTCTATACGTTCTGGATGATTGGTAGCCGCTAAAACATACACACCTTTCTCTGCAGCATTATTCAGCATGCACAGAAACTCGTTGACCTCACCATTTTGATGACCATAATCGTCAACTGAGCGCTGAGGCACCATAGCATCAAATTCGTCAAAGAATATAAGAGTTGGAGCATTTTTTGTCGCACGCTTGAATACAGCTGCGATTTTCTCCTGCGTACCATGGACATAAGGTGATGCTATATCATCTGGAACCACTTTCATAAAATGCACACCTACTTCCTCTGCCATTTTCTCTGCAAAGAATGTCTTCCCACATCCTGCCGGTCCGTAGAACAGAAGGCTAGGTGGAGTAACGCCATACACCTTAGCACATTCCTGATTGTTAAGCACATTGATAAAACCCTCCGTCACTAATTTCTTCAATTCTTCCATTCCTGCGACATCTGCGAACCCCTTGCTACGTTTCATATCAGGCTTCTTTTCTCCATCCTGCGACACAGTTTTGGGGGATGCCTTTGGTTCTGTCTTTTCAGGAGTTTTTCCACCTGTTATCTTACGTAGCCATTCCTTTTCTGTTTTTACAATTGCATCCATATTATTACCTCCTTTATTTATCTCTCTATGTTATAAGAGAAGAAAAAGTAGCCATTTTCTATCACGCACAACAAAAAAAAATGCCTCCCAGCTTATTGTGAAAGACATTTCTGCTATTTTTATTTATTCTTCTACATTTGGATTGTTATCTAATAACAAATGCCACAATCATATTCATACAACACCTTCGAATGAGAGGTCAAAGCCACAGTCCCATCAGATTTAAATTCCACATCAACGGTTTCCAGTACAAGCCCTTGCCAGTCATTCCAATATGGACATGACACAACCGCCTTCCCCTCTCCCATTTCAACAGTAGGCTGTGGTATTTGGCTAAGTTTAATATCAACATTACCATTTTCCATATCCCAACTTGACATAACGCCTTTATAGTTCTCTCTGTCAAAGAAGAATTTTCTCCTGATATACTCGCCATGCCAGAACGTTGGCAGTATTGTAGGTGATATATATATAAGATATGCTTGCCATGCACCCATGACAGATTGCTCCACAATAATATTCTGAAACAATATACTACTTTTGGGAACCCTGCAGCCCAACGTCTCTATAGGGTCTTCTCCTTGGTAGGTATAGAACCACGACTCGTCACCAATTCCCACTTTACCAGCCAACTTAAGCCCAAGGCGATATCCAGGGCGTAACGAAAGGCAGTCAAGGACAGAGAAAAGTGAATCCATCTTTTCCTGCCTACTATCATGTACTATCTCGATTCTCTTTGAAATGAACTCCAAAGCCTTTTTCTCGAAATCATTCATAATAATGGTCAATAATCAATTCTCAATTTTCAATGGTCAATTATCAATGGTAATGGTATCGACAATTTCTACAGTATCATTGTCAAATTCGTTTATTTCAAAATCTTCATCTTCACACTGCAAGATTTCTTGCAAAACACTTTTCTTACTTGCAAGTTTCTCTAAACGTTCAATATCCTTATCACTTAAATTGATATTACCGCCATTCTTATGATAATTCAGTAACCATTTTGCAGAATATTTACTCAACATGGCATGCTCATCAGCCTTCATGTAATAATATGCAGCTAACTGAGCATCTTTCCATGTTTCATCACCAATCATACCAGAATAGATATCCCCAAGACGCTTGCATGCTATAGGCACGCTGTCTGCCAATGCCTTAAGCCTTTCAATATCAGGGGTACCATCTTTCAGACAACCTGGAACACATAGGCATAGTTGAGCTAAAGTACTACCTCTCTCGGCAGCAAATTCCAAAAGACGTTTTCCTTCCTCCTTATCGCTTTGTTCTGAGATTATAATGCCCTTTATCATATATCCATCTATACTATTCCGTGCTATAAGTTTATCGGCTATCTCAAGAGCTTCATCAACTTTGGAATAAGACATATTCAATGCATCATATACAAGTCTGTACTCCGACTCATTTGACAGGACACTCATATAGTCTTTCCTATTCTTAATACTACCATATTCTTCAGCATAGGACATCATTAAAACCATATTCAGGAAGTTTTGCTTTACCCCTTTGCCATCACGATAGCAATTTGCCAACTGCAGATATGCTTGACCATCACCCCAGCGTGCTTTTTCTATAAGGTCTGTTATCTCACTTGCAGGAGTCTGTTCTACAGATTCTCCCACCACACCACTCTCCATCAGTTGGTCTGTACAACTGACCATTGCCAGCAGCACAGCCACCGGTGCAATCAAATACTTTTTCATACAAAAAACACATCTTTTAGTTTCATAAACCATATTAATCCAATTCTTATGACAACCAACATATCTCATTATTTTGCTCTACGTAATGCGTCCTCTGCTCTGCATAAGTATGAGCGTGCCCTATCTCTGGCATCGTCAGCCCGCTTTTTATAAGATTCTGCCCTTTCTATTGCATTTTTTGCTTTACTCTGATAACTTCTTACTCTATCATAGTTCTCATGTCTCGAATAATATTCCGCTTCACGCATATACCCTTGCGCCTGTCGGTTATAGTAATCAGCCTCTCTGTCATACCCTTGAGCTTGCCTTGTATAATACTCCGCTTCTCGCTGATAATAATGCGCCTGACGTATATAGTAATCATCTTGTGCATTCATATTGATGCAACATAAGAATAACGAAAAAAACAGAATCAAACGTTTCATACTTCATTCTTTTTATTATGCCTGCCCCGATATATATACCTCGGGGCAGATTATATTTCTACTTGATATATACCTTTTTCCCATTCACGATGAAAATGCCATTCTTTGCCTTGGAAGCATCAATACGTTGACCATTCAGGTCATATATTATAATATTATCATCACAATTCTCTCTTATTTCGTCATTCATTAAATGAGTAATACTTGTTGGTTTGGGTTTATATACTGTAACTCTTGCCATTGTATAAACGCCATTGTCTGCTTTTACTTTGAGGTCTGCATACCCTTCTGTTTTACCTGTAATCATACCATTATTATAAATTGTAGCTACGGAAGGATTATTAATTGACCATGTAAGCGTATATTCTGCATTTGAAGGGGTTACTGTCGGAATAAGATCTCGAGACTCACCAACTTCTAAAACTATATGTAATGGAAGAGAGATTTCTGTAGGTTTAACTTTTGTTTCTCCTGCTACAGTGATTTTAAAATCATACGCGCCACCATTTTGGTAAATATAGCCCCCATTATCAATATAGTAATAATAATCACATCGCACTATAACTGGCGTTGACGTAGCCTTAACTGCTTTCACCTTCACATAATAATCTGTGTAGGAAACTACTTTTACATAATTATAACTGGCAGAATAGAAGTTCACAGACTTAAGCATTTTTGATATAACAGAACTTGGTAGGTATAATGTTTTGGTTTCGCCCACCTGCATCATTACATTCTCGGAACTCCAGTCTGCAGAAAACGCCGGGCTGGTAACCAAGGTCATCAGCATTGTGATGAGCCATGCAATTGTGTTAATCTTTTTCATGTTGTTAATAGTTTTGTAATTAATAATTGAACTTCAACTGTTGATATAGATGTTGAAGTTTGGCATCATCTATCAGAACCAACAAAAAAATCCGCAAAACTGTAACTTCAGTTCTGCGGATTACTTTTCTCTTTATTATCTATTGTTAGACTATCAATTCTTCGAACTCAGCATAAAAGGCGGAATCGCTCAGGTCGGTCGAAATAGATGCAACTTCTGAGGAAAGCCCCTGCTCATTCTGTTCAAGAAGCCAGGCGGCAATATCGCCGTACCTTCCATAATCAAGCAGGTCGGCATAAATGTCATTTTCGGGGGTAAGATTCATAGAGAAATAATCCTTGAGCTGCCCCACAGATGTGCAGTGCTCGTTGTTGATATATAAGATTATAGTCATCTTATCTATTGCGTATTTTTGATATGTTTCTGTCATATAACTAATCTGCAAATATTCGGGGGGGCTCAGCTTAGCCCTCTTCTTGAATTGTCTAAAAGAATATCGCGCTTTGGCTTAGAAATTCAGAATGAGCGGAAAGCTCAAGAAAAGTTGTTACTAGGAGAGGGCTAGGCGGAAGCCAATGGGGCAGTTTGTGTTACCAGGTTTGTAGCAATTTCGGTACGACGAGCGACAGAGAACGGAACTATAGCCCCAAGTACCTCCACGAACTACGCGGAGGGAGCCACGGGCAGGCCCCATGGGATTAGTCTGAGGCTCTTTTTTATATTTGGCATGCCAATCCTGACACCATTCCCATACATTCCCGCTCATGTCGTAAATCCCCAATTCGTTTGCCTTTTTCTGCTTGACGGGATGAATCCTGCTGCGACTATTCTCATCATACCATGCAACCTCAGTCAAGTTATTACTACCTGAATAGACATAGCCTTTGGACTTTACGCCGCCGCGGGCGGCAAACTCCCACTCGGCTTCGGTAGGAAGACGGAATTTCTTTTTTGTTATTTTGTTCAGTTTTTTGACAAATTCGTCACAGTCATACCAACTGACATTCACCACAGGCAATTGTGTCTCACCATTACGTTTTTGTGTAGTCATCACTGCATTCCACAACTCATTGGTCACTGTCATCTCACCTATATAGTAAGAGTCAAGCGTCACATCATGAGCATCAGAACCTTCTCCCATTTCAAACTTACCCCCTTTGACCTTAATCATCTTGAACTTCACCCCATTGGCTGTTAACAATACTGAGCCTTCGGTACATATTTTAGCAGAGAGTAACACCTGACTTTCATCTCTGATTTCAAGTACATAGGGGGCTTCTACATCTTTTCTCACCTGCGTCATCGGCACATTGAATTTTGCGACAATCTCTTTTCTCATGGACTCATTATCCAGTTGCAATTCTGAAGTAGTCTCATCAATCTTCTTACCATGCATAGATAGTATAGCTTTCAGACGGAAGATCTCCTTCTCAGGCTTAATGACCTTAAATGTCAACTTCAGATGCAACGGTGTACGCTGATACCTTTCCTCGATGTTTATGGTGCCTCCGTTAGCCAGCTTTGCATATTTCAACTCTACAAATGACGATTCTGTCAAGGCATAGGCGACCTCCTTCAGCTCAACATAAGACAACAGATTGACTACATAGCCGGCATTCTGGTTGGTCATCAACTCACCTAACTTCTCCATAAGATCTCTATTAGTCAAAGATGGTAACAACCCACGGATTTTCTTTGCCAGAGTTTTTTCCTTCTCATCGCCTTCTTCAAGCCACTGAGCAATCAAACCGTCTCGCTGAAGCGTAAGGAGTTCCTGATACAATGGGTCTTCAGCTGTGGTCACCTTCCTGAAATACTGCTGCAACTGCTCTAAAGAGCGGCAATAGTCTTTACCTATATATAATATGCTGCTCATAGTCTTTTATTTCTTTTGTTTTTGAGTATTATCTCCTGTAGTGGCGGTTTTGAACTTGTATTTCTCCTGCATTTCACGAATGCGTTCAATATTGGTCCAAGCGTGTTCGTTTTTGGGTTTGCTTTTGTCCTTCTGGTACTGCTCATATTCGCGACTCTTCTGATTGGCCATAACCGCATCTTTGATGGCTGTAGCCTCATCAGTGAAATCTTCCTCTTTCAGTAGAACTTTTGGTACTATGTTTTTCTTGTCTTCAGATAAAGAGTCCAAATATTCTACAAACTTCTTCTCTATCACAGTATTGACTACACTCTCTATCTCTGCGCCGGAAAATCCCCCATATTGGCCTTCCATTTCCTTTACAATTGCTGCAGAATCTTTTACTCCGGAGAAATCGAAGATACTATCGGAAGATTCCCGATAAGAGGCTGTTTTCATCTCGAAAATTTGCTTACGCTCTTCCTTATTCGGGAAATCAACAAAATAAACTTCGTCAAAACGCCCTTTACGCATAAACTCCGGGCGCATCACGTCATTAGCTGTAGCCACGATATAGACTGGTGTCTTGCGTTCTTGCATCCAGGTAAGAAAATGCCCCATGAGGCGCATCACAAGCATGTCGCTGTTTTGTCCATTGGAGCCGGCAAAAGCCTTTTCAATCTCATCAATCCAAAGGACACACGGATGGGCAGCCTCAGCAGTAGCCAGTGCATTGCGCAAATTTGCCTCACTCTGTCCTACATACTGCCCCATAAGACGGTTGATGTCAAGCCTCAATAAAGAAACCCCAAACTCACTGGCAATAGATTTGGCTATCATGCTCTTTCCGCATCCAGGCATGCCGATAATCAGTACCCCCTTGGGCAACGCCACATGATGTTTCTGTGCCAGTGAGAGATTGCGATAGATACTTCCCTTCCGTGTCAGGTCTTTTTTAAGAATATCCAGTCCGCCAATCTGCTTGAAGGTCACGTCAGTGTCAACCACCTCGATGATACCTGACTTACGAACGATGCTTTTCTTTTCCTCAAGGGCCAATTGTTTGGTCTTGTTGGAGAGTTTGCCTCCGGTGCGTATCAAGGCAGAATGCAGAATCTGCCGCACTTCATACATTTGTAGCCCTTGAAGTGTATGGCACATGTCAATGCGTAAATCCTTCTCCTGCCCTTTGTTCCGCTCTGAAATGGGAATACTGGCCACTTCTCTCATGATCTCTTCTTCGGATGGAGCCTTTATATCAATAACCGTCACGAAACGATTAATTTCCAAGGGAATGGTGTTCACCGGTAGCGGTGACATGATAATCACCGTGTTTAGCGGTTCACACTTGCCTTGCTCATACTGCGCGGCATAGTGAGCAAGCATGCTTTGCACTTCCTCCTGCTGTATTTGCTCAGCAAAGTTTTTTAGCAAAAGTATGGCATTCCCCAGCCTGCCTATGACAAAATCTTTGATGAGCGTAACGGCATCGGTATAGTTCGCAAGGTCATCGTTAAGATGTTTGTCTTCGAAATTTACGACAATCTTCTGACCACCATCATATTCAATAATTTGGCTGCTGATGTCCAAATCCACAGTATGATGCCCCTCTTTAGGAGATAAGATGCTAAAAAGCGTGGCATCAAGCATCTCATAGTGAAAATGGGGGATATAAACAATCGGACAACTTAGAAGTGCCGTCGTCAGTTGTGTCTCGAATTCCTGTTTCATATACTGTAGTAATTAGAAAAGAAAAAACTTGTCATTTACCTTTTTTGTAATAAAGTCAATAACACTATGACGTCCACAATCAAATTCCAAAACACTTTCCAAAGAAAGTTTGACATCGCTATAACCGCTTGCCGGTTGGATTATATCTTTAATTGCTTCATCTAACAGATGTGCAGTGCTCGTTGTTGATATATAAGATTATTGCCATTTTGTTCTCAATCTATTGAACTCTTTTTATTATTTATCTATACCACATAGTGAAAGTGACAACTATTTGGCAAATTCTTTATTTTATTGTATTCCATATTGAGCTAACTAAATCTTCACAAGTTTCTATTATTATAACTCACAAATTTCGCTACTCGGAAAGGGCAAGCCGGAGACCAAGGAAGCTGTACGCGGCGTTGGGAGCGCGGCCGTTCCGGCTCGACAGACGGCTGCGACCGGCATCATTGAACCAGCCCCCCCCCCGGCCCACGCGGTAGTCACCGCTGGTAGGACCCGTAGGATTGGTCTGTGAAGATGAAGAATAACTGCCCCACCAGTCCTGACACCATTCCCAGACATTGCCGCTCATGTCATAGACGCCCAACTCGTTGGGCTTCTTTGCCTTGACAGGATGAGTCTGTCTATATGGATATCCACCATACCACGCAACCTCGTTGATATCATTACTGCCCGAGTATTTATAGCCTTTGGACTGCTTGCCGCCACGTGCAGCAAACTCCCATTCTGCCTCCGTGGGAAGACGGAAAACTTTACCCGTCAACTGATTCAGTTTTTGAATGAAATACTGGCAATCATTCCAACTCACATTTTCAACAGGCCGCTGCGCACCCTTATAATAAGACGGGTTACTTCCCATAACGGCCTGCCACAGTTCCTGAGTCACAGGGGTCTCGCCTATGCTGTAACTACTGAGCGTCACATCATGCATAGGTTTCTCATCATTAAAGGTATCGTCACCTTGCTCTTCTGTTGCCCCCATCGTGAACGTTCCGCCTTCAATGCGGATCATCTTGAATCTGACATCACCCACAAGGAACTCTCCGCTGTTTACAACGGATTGTGACAGGACCGCACCATCTGCATTAACGGTAATCTCACCGACATCCTTCCCGGGACGCTTGCGTAATGTGAATGTGAAACTCGCTGTCTTACCTTCTGGGTAGTTGTAAGGGTTGACCAACTCTGCACGTGTACCCCAGTTGCTGGATACGGACAACTCGTAGTCTTCATTCACGCACATCATAACCTTGAGGATGACTGTAATCTTGGCATCATTGTCCCGAACATCGCATTTCAACTCCTCAAAACAGAAGCACTTGTCAAACGCAGGCTTGTGGGGGCCAGTGTTGTCAGCTATCCCTGTTATGGCAGCCTTCAACTTCGCATAAAAAGCAGAATCACTAAGGCTGGTGTCAATGGCATCAACGCTGGATGCTATATCCGCTTCATCTTTCTCACGAAGCCATTTAGATATATCACCATGCCGGCCATAGTCTAGAAGGTCGACATAAATATCATTTTCGGGGGTAAGATTCATAGAGAAATAATCCTTGAGCTGACCCACAGATGTGCAGTGCTCGTTGTTGATATATAAGATTATAGCCATTTTATCTATTGTTTATTTTTGATACGCTTCTGTCATATAACGAATCTGCGAATATTCTGGGCTGCTCCGATTAGCCCCCCATTAACGCAGTTTTTCTTAGAACTTCAAACTGAGTGGGAAATTCTTGAAAAGTTGTTACTAGGAGAGGGCAGGCCAGAAGTCAATGCTGCTGCCAACGTTGTCGGGAGTGCCGTTGCCTCGATACGATAGAGGGCAGCCCCCCCAAGCACCAACGCCTCACTTTTATGGCATACTCCTTAATTATATTCGAAAACTCTTGATACTTGATAATGCTGTTCATTGCCATAATTCACTTACTATTTAGTACACTTCTTCGATGCTGCGATAGCGTCCTACTGCGCCTTTCTGTAAAATGCGAAGCGGACAGCATAACATTTTGCTACTTATTCTATTGACGAGTAGGGGATTGATATAGTCGCTCATTACCATTTACGTCAATTATCATTTCAGTCCTTATTCCGTTTGCATCTTCGTAAACAACAAAAGCACGATTATCTTTAAACGTTCTGGCCCATGTATATTTATATGGGATAATAAGCCTTCCAGACTTGTCGATATAGCCGTATTTGCCATTTCCTTTATCTCTAACTAAAGCTCGACCACAATGAAAAAACTCTGCTTTTTCGAATTGCGGTTTAATAAAAGAGTGCCTTTCTAAATCAATATAACCATACAAATCGTTTTCATCTTTTATTCGAATCATATTCTCCTTGGACTCGCTTATCTCCTTAAATATGGGAGGACATATTAGCGTCATTTCATTTGGCAAAAAGGGGTTCCCTCTATAGCAGATTCCAACCATTCCTTTATCATCAGAAATAGTACAAATATTTCCTAAGAAACCATTTAGACTACTTCCGATTTTAAAACTTTTTCTTATGGCTAATGCACCTAAATTCAAACTATAGTTATCTTTATCGCCAATTCCAACCTTTTCATCAAAACCATCAACGAACACATCAAACCCTTTGCGATAAAAAACCTTAGAGATAATGGAGATTTTCCACTCTGGAATGATAGCAGCATTATATGTTTTGTTAGCTATAGCAAAATCATGGAATAAATTACTTAGATTAAAACCCTTTTCTTCGTCAATATATATTTTTAGTTTATTCCGGAAGTTACTACTTTCAATAATTTGGCCATCAATTATTTCATGATTATCACGTGCTTCTTCAATGCAACCTTGCACGAACGCATCAAACTCTGCCAATGGGAAAAGCAGACCAATGATTTGAAAACCATCGTCATTGGTTGAAATAGATATCATACCTTTGAGTAATAAACCATTAATATATTCCCTAATAAAAGAATCCGACTGTTCACGATATGCTTCATTCAAATAGGTATCAAGGGGGGCAATAGCCTTGCCGCCTTTTTCTTTTGAAGGATTTTGATTGGTTAAAGCAATTCCACGATTTGGGCAAAACTTGGTGTTGTCAGTATTTGTATCACATGCAAATACTTGTTTACCGTCTATAGAAACAACAATATTACCCACACTAGTATTATTGTGTCTATGGAATGCTATTATTTCTTTTTTTATGGTACATACTTCATATTTGCTCGGATTATACATATGAATTTTCGTTCCCCATCCACAACTTACTTTAATTTCAAAATTTTCATTTATAAGAGATTTGGGCATTATTGATAGCTGAACGCTGATCTCTTTACTATTCTTGTTAGGGATACTTACGTCACATGAAAAACAATTAATGTAATTTGGTTTTTTTATTATAGATGGATTATCTAACAACAAATTTGTTAGCTGGTTTACAAAATCAGTATCACTTATAGTATTATCTATTGAACTCACCTTGTCAGCAATATCTTCATGCCCATGTTCACACAACCAAATTGACAGGTCTCCGCATAGAGCATATTCTAAAATATCTGAGAATATTTCAGAACCATACGAGAGTCCTTTGAGGTGTTCCTGAAGTTGAGTTAGATTATGACACAACTCATTATTTATACATAGTCTTGTTGGCATATTTATATATAATTACTTAATTCGTCCTACTTACACATGAAATAATTGATCTTTATTAAATAGTTGTATTATAGTTTTAATTCAAAAAGAGTGCCATCAGTCCTTATACCCTTTTTACTCCCATTAATTATGACAGTAGCTACACCCAAATGACTAAAAACTGTTGCATAAGAGTAAACAAACGGAATAACTTCATTTCCCAAAGGGTCTATATATCCATATTTCCCATCTTTTTTTACAGGAGCTAAGTCCCAATTAAAGCAACCTGCATCATCATATAGAGGCATAGTATGTATTTTACCATCTTTACTTATAAATCCATACTTCCCTTGATATCTATATGCAAGTAATTCTGATTGACCTCTATGAATTTCAAAAGGTTGTTTTATAATCTCAAGACCAGAATTTTTGAATCCTAATTCAAGTATATTTAAAGAGTAATGTTGTTCTATATCATTTCGTGGAATGATTATTCCACCTACTCTCTCTTTAATTCCAAAACAAGCACATAATTTTTGTTTTGGAATTCTTATATGAATGTCTCCATTAGCATTCTTGAAAAATAGGTTTTTCAAGAAAGACAAGTAAAATTTGAAAGTTTCATATTCAGGCAGTTTTGATGGCCAACCCGGGAGCTCTTTACAAGAAAGTTCTATTGTTTTAGACAAATTTATATCATATTCTTCATCTGAAATTGTATCAATCAAATCATTTTTCCTAAAGATCTCCCTATAACAATTCATTATTGTTTGTGGAAAATAAAGATGAAGAGTTATATTATCCTCATTCCATTCTAAAATTTTAAAGTCTATTAAGTTTAATAAAAAATCTTTTAATTCATCGTCATTTAAATAATTACAATCAGAGTTAGAGTCCATGCTAACGGACTGATTCCTTTCACTTTTATCTGTCTGTTCATTTATACTTTCATTAAATACTTGTTCACCATCTATAGCAACAACGATTGGTCCTATTTCTTTGTTATTTCTTCGATGGAAAACTATAATTTCCTTATTGGTAATATCATTTTCATATTGACTTGGATTAAATACGCGAGCTTTTGTCCCCCATCCACAACTAACCTTTATTTCAAAATTCTCATTTATGTAGGCAATAGGGGTCATAGATAACAAGACAGATACCTCGTTGCTGCTTTTGGAGGAAATACTTATATCACAAGAAAAACAATTGGTATACCTTGGTTTACTTATGGAGGACGTTTTACCTGTTAACAAATCAGCTAATTGAGTCATATACTCAGAATCACTAGCAGATTGGTCTAACGAGTCAATTTTGTTGCCCAACTCTTCATGCCCATGTTCACACAACCAAATTGACAGGTCTCCGCATAGAGCATATTCTAAAATATCTGAGAATACTTCAGAACCATACGAGAGTCCTTTGAGGTGTTCCTGAAGTTGAGTTAGATTATGACACAACTCATTATTTATATATAGTCTTATTTGCATACATTTAACAGTTTTCTATTTCTTTGCATTAACAAAATTGTACGTCTTCTGCATGTCTAAAATCCTCTCAATGGAAGTCTTTCTTCTGTATATATCATATTTGTCTTCAGATTTGCTCTTTTGATTAGACATCACTGATGGTTTTAGACGTGCAATCACTTTCTCAAAATCAGAGAGCGTTATCTTAACCTTGGAGGGAGTATAATCTTGTGAACTTGATGTGGCCTTGTCTACAAGATATTGTGTAAACTTTTCTTCAACAACCATATTTAACACGCATTCTATCTCTGCGCCAGAAAAACCGCCATATTCTCCCTTCATTGACTCTGCAATTTTGGAGCAATCACCCAAAGCCGAGAAATCAAATATGCAGTCGTCATTCTGTTGTGGATAGCGTTTTTCGATTTTCTTGCTAAGGATTTGCGCTCTCTCGTCTTTTTCTGGGAAGTTTACAAAATACACTTCATCAAAACGTCCTTTACGCATAAACTCAGGCCGCATGACATCATTTGCGGTAGCAACTATATATACAGGAGTCTTTCTTTCCTGCATCCATGTAAGGAAGTGTCCCATCATGCGCATGACAAGCATGTCGTTATCACCGCCTGCATTATTACCTCCAGCAAACGCCTTTTCAATTTCATCAATCCATAGCACGCATGGATGTGCGGCTTCTGCAGTAGCCAGCGCGAGACGAAGATTCGCTTCACTTTCACCAACATACTTGCCCATCAAACGGCTAACATCCAACCTTAGCAGAGAAACACCGAATTTGTTTGCCGTTGCCTGAGCTATCATACTTTTCCCACAACCAGGCATTCCAATAATAAGTATGCCCTTTGGGATTGGTATGTTATACTTTTCCGCATCTCCGAGATTGTTGTAGATTTGTGATTTTATTTCAAGATCTTCAACAAGCCTACTTAATCCACCAATGTCGTTAAAACTTATATCTGTATCAACGACTTCAATAATTCCCGTTTTCTTTACGATTTTCTTTTTCTCTTTAAGAGCCTCACGTATAGCTTTGTTACTTAGACGACCATTCGTAAGCTCAAAAACCGTACGTAATGTTTGTTTGACCTCATACATTTGCATGCCCTGAAGGGTTCTGACCAAATCTTCTGCAATCCTTTTTTGCCGCCCCTCGACGAAAGGATTATGCCCAAGAGTTTCTTCCAATACAACTCTAATTTCATCAACATTAGGCGGAAGTATCTCTATGACATTAAAGAAATTGCGCAGAGATAAAGGTATCGCAGAAATAGGATTTGGGGACATTATAATGATAGTGGAAAGAGAATCTAACTTCTTTTTCTCATATAAAGAAGCAAATGAAGAAAGCAGGCTCTGCACTTCAACATTCAAGAGTTGTTCATCAAAATTTTTTATCAATAATAATGAAGGCTCATCAATCATGCCTGTGATAAAACATTTAAGTAAATCTTTGACTTCTGATATACTTGCATAATCGTCATTTAATTTTTTTGTATCAAAGTCAATAATACAGTGACGCCCGCAATCAAATTCCAAGATGTTTTCTAAACAAATATTGACATCGCTATAACCGCTTGCCGGTTGGATTATATCTTTAATTGCTTCATCTAACAGATTGTAGTGAAAATGTGGTATATATACCAATGGACTGCTCAATATCGCAGATGTCAGTCGATTTTTCAATTCTTTTTCCATTATTACTGCTCTTATTTAAAATGGTAAGAAACTCTTGACAAAGTTTATTGCTTTTGTCCCAGTTTTAACGACTACGTCCTTGACTTTGGCAACGTATGGTTTAACAGCATTTACTGCTCGCTCTACTTTTTGGCCTACCTCTGTTGATTTGAACACTTCGTATTTGTTCTTCACAACAGTGACGGTATTCTTCATTGTATTATATGCACCTTCCTTAACTTCATTTACCCTCTTTTCTATCGGTTTCCTGATTTTGTCTGGCAAAAAGCCCCAGAGAATCCGTGTACCTGCGGCTACACTGGCACCTATCGGACCTGCCACCACTCCAGCAAGCATAGTGATTGTAGCATTTTTCACCAGTTTTTTTGCCATTTTGACCTTAGCAGCTTTCTTGACGATGATGTTGCTTTGCTTTCGACGGTTGTATTCCCGAACAGTCAGTTCGTTTGATGAAGCTTTGCTCTCAATTTTTCCTATCCGCAAGGCAGCAAGAAGCCCACGGGCCGTCGCCTTAGCTGCACGCTCTTTGTTCATTTGAGGAATATCGGGATTTTGATAGACTGCGCGGATAGCAGCCACACAGAGCATCTTTTCCACCTTACGTTCGATAGGAGAATCGAGTGGGCTGTTGAAATAAGCTTCAAGTGCCGGATTCTTGAGGATTTTCTCTGTCGCAGGGAAAAGCACAAAACTGTTATACATACGCAACGTATCCATTGCAGCCTGAATATTCCCTAATTTGGTAAAATCGCGCTGTGCCATGACTATTTCTCCTCCATCTTAATTACTTCTTCTTTTTCCACAGCACCTGCGATGACAGCAGCCTCTTCAGCCAGTTTGTCAGCCTGCTCGCCTATCTCAGCCTCCATGGAGCCAGCGACAGCATCCTTTAGCATGTCTATCTCTTCTTGTGTGGCATCGGGATTGACTTCTTTCGCTGTTTCCTCAATCTTCTCCTCCAACCATTTTCCAGGATCTTTTTTCGATGCCAACAACTCTTCCATAAAGTCGTGTTCGAGGTCTGTTTCTTCACACATTTCGGCAATGACCATCTTCTCCTCTTCGCTTTCACCTTGCTGAATGAGGGCCTCGTCCAGTTCTTTCTTCTCTTTGCCCTGCAATGTCTGCCAAAGGTTATGAAGGTGCGTTTTTATAGACTTCTGTAAATCTTCTAATTTAACCATTTTCATTATTTTAAAATTTGTATTGTTTGTAATTATCCGATTTTATCATACTTTACACCACCAATTGTAACTGTCCCGGAACCGTCTATTTGGTAGTATGCCCCATTATACAAGACATATTTATGTCCGCATTTTGTATATAGTTTAAATGTTTTGTCAATGTCTGAGATTGTTGTGGTTAACTCTTGTTTTCCACTCGGTATGTAGCCATCAGAATTCGCATTGGGTGGTAAAGTGTCTCGGCCACGAAATGTGAAATGGTCTGTTTGGTGATGATACTCATCCATCACCTCATTGAGAAAATCTTCGTCATCTTGATAATTGTCTGTTACATTGTCAGGAATGAACGATGAAAGTCCAGAGTGCTCAATGTCATTCAAGTCATGGTCATTGCCGTCAAACAAGTAATCATCTATATGCATAATTGTAAATATTAAGAGTTCTATTAATTTAAATCTTCATATATATCATCTAAATTACCATCGACATCAATATCATCCAGAATATCCGTAATACTCTCTGTTCTGTTTCCTCCGTCCTCAGAGAATACACTATCAAGAACATCATCAAAATCAGCATCAAAACCATTCTTTAGAGATGACAAATCACCTGCACTTACACTATGGAGAAACGCATAGTTGTCGTGAAAATCCTGATAGGGCATTTCACCAACAAAAGGTAAATGGTCTATACCATATCCAAAACCATCAAAAATGTTTGGTTCCGAAGTGTCAGTGGTAACCATAAAAAAGTTAGAGTCTTCCGCTGCATCAACAAACTGCTCAAACGAATATTCCTTGCAATAATCACCTGTACCAGGGTCTGTGATAATGACCTTGACATCTCCAGGGTCAGAAGTATCGATTCCGCTAACTATCAATGCATGGTCGGCTCTTTCGCCTCCAGGCAATTGGTCTTCGAATTGTTCTAAGAAACCATAGTGCCATAGCTCTCCGGAATCAACACCCATAATGACATTATGTCCCTGAGCTAATTCGTTGACTACATTAAAGATATTACCGTTGACATATTGATGAACTTTCACCCCATGCAATTCCAGCAACTTTCCCACATCTTCCATAGGTGTTCCCCCGCCTGGAGTATACCAACCACAAGCCATTGCCTCACTTCGCAATTGCTCTTCCGAAATGTCTATGCCGAATTTTTCCAAAACCAATTGTTGAGATTTGATGGCACATGTGTCACTATAGTTCTGACGAACATAGTCGGAAACCTTGTTACTTGCAGGTTCTCCGTATAGGGTGAAAGCGGTATTCATTATTCTACATAAATTTACATGTCCAAAATATCATCAATATTATCAGCTATTTCATCTCCGATACCCACATCCATGTCATATACGTCGTCTGTTTCTATATCCATTTCATCAAAGACATCATCAAGCAATTGTTCTTCGCCTTGGATACCTTCCTGTTGATATAGATTATCAATTTCTGCAAATCTATCATCAACGGTCATAGAATTATCGCTTTTCCCGATTTCCGGTAATTCAAAATCCTGATTAGATATTTCTGGTGGCAGTTGCAAATCAGTGTCGGTAAAACCTGCAATGGTATCATCTACTGCGTCACTTGCATCTAACAACTGATGCAACGCACCGTCATGTTCTGCCAGTTGAGAGAACTGCTGCATATCACTCTGCGACAGGTTGTTGTCAAGATAGGCAGCAAACTGTTCGATACTAGGTAACGAATGTTTATGCATTTTTCGCCTCCTTTCTACAGACCTGCTTGTATTGCTTCTCTGCCAATATACGTTTATTATAATAGTTGTCCATACTCATACCAAGAGCTTCAGCGATCTCCTGGTGCGATTTTTGTTCCAGATGGAGCATGCGTATTATATTGCGGTACCTAGTGTTGGGCATCATGCTCAGCAGGGCTTCTACATCTGTACGGTTCATGCCGCTGAAGTCTATTTCAATAGAGCCGTAAATATTGTCCGACCTATCACCTGCCCTGTCATCACCATCTATTACTGTGCTATGGGACAATGGTTCATAGATAGGGATTCGTTTTTTTAACTTGTATTTGTTATAACAATAATAAAGACACGCTGTCTTAAGCCAACTTGCCAAGGTACTCTCTCCTCTATAGTTCTCCATCTGGCACCGTCCAGTCTTTTTACTTGGAGCAAGAACTACAATATAGATTTCATCCATAAACTCTTTACAACATTTGCAATCCGTATAATAATTATCATATATGGATTTAAACAAGGGGTAACATCGCTTATAATAGTAATTGATGGTTACACCCACATCGCGATTGATGAGAGCTCTTGCAATATCTATATCTTCTGAGTATATACGAATTGTATTCACTATCGTTTGTTTTAGTTATCTATCAAAAATGTAAGAACCTTGAATTACCAAGATTTACACCTGCTCCAAGTTTAAGTTTTAGATATCTACAAACCATGTTGCGAGCCTCCATTTTGGAGAACACATCACAGCTACATTGAAGCATGTAACTCGCTTTTGTCACTCTTTTTACGCGATTTCGGTTGTAAAGTTACAAAAAAAATTGAAATACCAAACAATTTCTTAGAAAAAATGCAATTCCACAAGCCTTGTGAATGAATTTTGCCATTTTTTGTCATTAGAATTTGTAAAAATAAATGCATAGAATGAAAAAATCTCACTTTTATCTTTTAACTATCAAATAAATCGGAGGCTGCGTTTAATTGCAGCCTCCGTTTTTGTTATTTAAAAAATTCCGGACTTGTTGCGGCGAGGTCGTAACCCATCCCGATATACTCCCTCATCGATAGTATTGCCGTTGTGCTCCATCCCGTCTCCACCTTGGTCATCATTAAGAGAAGGTTTATCACAAGGTTTCTGTTTCTCAGGTCCACCTGTGTCTGTGGGGTTATTGTCCCCAACTCACTCTGCCGTTGTGCCATCAGTTTACACACGGTTTTTATATAACTCTCGGTGGAATTCTCTGTAGGTGGTGCCCAATGGCGTATCACCTCCGCAATGGTCTTCCATCCGTTTATTTTGTACCGATGCAGTATCTTCACTGCTGCACGATAGCCGTAGCTCAGGCTCTCAAACCTGGCAAAACCTCTTGTGTCACATCCTGTCTGGCCCTGCCACTTATTCTTTGCCGACCATCGTATGTTCAAAGGATTCCTGTTACGATAGGCTGGCGTTTCTTTATAACTTGCATATCTGCTCTTTTGTATTCCCATCTTTACTTATTATTTAATGTAAAACAATTTATGATAAAACGACAAAAACGACTTTTACGACTTTTACGACTTTTTCTCTGTAATTTTCCTCCAAGTATCATTTGTCATTTTCTCTACAATATTTATTTTCTTCCACCTGAAAGTAATTTCTCTAACACTCGTCTTATATCCCAAGATATCAGCCATTCTTCTTACGTCCTCTTTCGAGAATTCATCAGGCAGTCGTTCAAACAGAGTCTTTCGTGGAGTGTTGTCAGGAGTATCATCTTCTATAGCTTTTCTGTATTTGTTTGCGAATGGTCTCATTATACCCTTGATATCCTGTTCCATCCACCATGCTATCCACTTTGCGCAAGCCTTTTTGTCAGCCTGTGTCATGGATTTTTCATACAACTGAGTACATAACAATGCCAGTCTCTTTGCTCTTGCCCCAACACGTCTTCGGAAAGTGTCGTGAGCCTTGTCATTATCCATCATCGCCTTTCTGCAATGCTCTCTGTTGAACCGTGCTATTGTGGGCATTATCCAATCGATATTAACAGTTATCAGGGGTTTGAAGTCCATCCGCCATGGCACCTCTGCGTCAAAGTCCTTGTCGGCCACGCTATAGCATTGCTCCACGTCGTAGGTAAGAGGCTCTGTATAGGTCATCCGGTCACACTTTTCTATGAAGTTGTCTATGACCTTCCGTTCCTTCTTGTTCAAGGTCTTCCATTCCGGGGGGACTTCCTGAAATTCCTGATTCTTTATCTCCTGAAAGCAGCATCTCGTCACCAGTCCGTTCGTCACATTCTTAAAATACGCCCGTAACTGGTCGTCGGTACCTGCTATGAGCACATTCCAGTACAGGAACACCTTACCCTTAAAGGACATGGTTGATTTGTATTTCTGTCCATATCGTCCGTTGTCCCATGCAATGCGTATCATGTCGTCCTTATTACCACCGGCAGCCCTTACACCTTTGCGCCACTGGTCTATCTCCGAACAGTACGTAAACATATGATGCCCCTTGTTGTTTCTCTGTTTCTGCAGAAACTCCGCTTCCGAGCTCTTTGCCTCCATTATGCGTATCGTAGTCAGTGGCAGTGGCTCTCCATGCTCGTTCTGGCCTTTCTGTTGGTCAGCCCTTGCATAAACCTCATCCCTTGCATCATTCAGTTCGTCTCGCCTGTAGAGGTCACGCATTAGATAGTTGATATATCTGTCCACGAAACTCTTACCCGACGATGGCGGAGCATAGATTATTGAGAAGAAAGTTGTAGATATCGTTTTCGCATCCTGTTTGTCTTCAGCCCTTACATACGATGTCAATGTACCCAATATGGGCATCAGAGCATTGATGGCAGGTATCACGAAATCCTTTGGAGCAATAGATATCAGTTCCCTTATCACTGGTGGCGCAGGCGGCATAGTCGCAACAGCATCTTCTTCGTCATAGTTTTCGTCCTGGTTTTCGTTTTCGTTATCGTTATCGTTTCTTTCTTCCAGAGTCTCCTCAAACTTCGCATCAAGTTCTGCTATCCACTCTTTCCATGTCTTTCCCGTTATGTGCAGTATAGAGTTCTGCGTTGCAGGCGTCAGATACCTGTATGTCAGAGCATACTTTCCACCATCCTTGCCGTTAGCATAAGTCAGAGCCGCTTCAATCGTTTTGTCAACAGGTTCGTTGCGTTCCTTTATTATGTCCCTTATCCAACTCTGTCTAAGCAATATTCTGAGAACAAGGCTCTTATCGCGGTCGAACATTATAAGAAGGTCACGTGCCAGTTTCAAGCTCTGATCATGCCTCGATATGTTTCCTGCCCCAGGCACCCCCCTTCTGTATCGATCATCGATAATCTTCTGAATGTCATACCCCTCCCAAAGGATGGGTTCACTGTCCCCATCCAGTTGAGAGTTGATAGTTGACAGTTGAGAGTTGTTTTCGTTAACGTTATGGTTATCGTCCTTCGTCTTTCGTCCTTCATCCTTCGTTTTCTTCTTTATCGGTCCACCTTCTTCTGTCTCATCCCACAGACATGGACTTTCAAGGAGGATGTATTCTTCAGGAATTATGAACGACACCCTGTCGAGATTTTTCAGGCAGTCAAATTTTCCATATCTGTCCAGGTCGAGTTCCTTTCTCAACCATTCGGCATGTTCTTCCAGAGTCTCGAAGTTCTCCGTAGCATGTAGCACAATTCTCAGCCCATCACCACTTGGAGTCTTGTGAACAATTCTTACCATGAAGTCATATTGTGCCTTCTCCATATCCTGTCTTATCTTCTCCCAAACTATTTCGGGGGTCATGTCCTCGTTCTTGTTACTGATATGGTCAATGTCGATAAGGTACAGTTGCGTAGGCTCCATGTGTTCCTGTATGCGGTCACCCTGTGTTTGAAATCCGAGAAACATGGCAGCAGGCAGTTTTTTCTTTGCCTCTCCGTTACCCTGCTGGAAGTCACGCACAAGCTTTCTTGTGCGTGGTGCTTTGCAGAGTTCATGGAATTTCTCCCTTGTCAACGGCTTGGGGGTCGTATCCGTTACACCGTTTATATAACTATATACTCTTTCCATATTCGGTATTAAAAGTTATTAGTTTCCGAGTAAGACATAAGGAAGTCACACGCCTCATATGTATCCCTATCCAGTATTGCCACGACCTTCTGCTTGCCAAGGTCTTTCGGCACGCTCTCATAGGTTTTAATCCTTTCCTTCGATTCCTTCACCCATCCATGTTCTGTCCTCATTATTATTTTTCCCCTGTCACGAGATCCGCATTTCGGAGCAGACCGTTCCCATGCCTTGAAGCATATGCATATTCTGCCATCATCTGCCCTTTCTATTCTCAGACGACCTTCCACCACTTGTCCTTTCTTCAGGACGTTCATAACCTGCTTTTCGTTTTTTATAAAAATCTTTTTAATCATTTCTTTGAGTTGTTTTTAGCGAGAGAAGTTTCGGAAATCCGATGGCCATCTTTAATCACGTGAAGACTCCTCCCCTTCAACTCAGAGTTAATTGAAAATTGAAAATTGTTATTTTGGATGAAGGTTTATGGATGAAGGTTTGTTTGTGTGGTAGTTGGTATTAAACCATCACCTTTCTTCCTTTCACCCTTCATCCTTCATCCATTTACCTTTATCAGGTCCGTTGCCAGGATGTCCTGATAGGTCGCACCGTTGTTTTCGTGAGTCGAGAACTTCAGAGTAGCTACCACGATGCTCCCCTCTGCAAATTTGCATCCGGCCAAGTTGCCCAGCATGACACATGAATACTCATTCTCATACTTCGAGCTTCCAAGCTCTTTCAATACGATGTTACATTTCTGAATCACTCCCGATTCAGTTGTCTTACTCGGTACGTTGAAGGCCTCGCCCTGACGTACAACTTTTAAAATCTTTGTTTCCATAATTTTTGTTATTAAATATGTAAATAAAGAGTTTGCACCCACAACCAGTATTTCTGATTGCAGGTGCAAAAGTACGGACAAAATTGTTGATAGAAAATGAAAAAATATAGTAGTTCTAAAGGCGTAAAGCATTATAAACTACTATAAACTTTTATAAACCGAAACCATAAACTTTTGGCTTCGTATAACCCATAAAAAACAAAAAAAGAGAGTCAATCGACTCTCTTGCACCAGTTCTGGCGTGACTTCGTATATAGACCTGCGTCGTTTAGTATTTCCCAAAGTAAACCTTTTCGACTATACCCATAATCGGAAATACGTTTTTCTTTTACCCACCTGTTTACAAGGTCAGTTATATCACCAGACTTCATGCCTGATAATTCTTTCAGAAAAAGTCTCACATCCCCTTCGTTATTGTAGAAAATTGGTTTTAGTTTTTCTATCAATTCTGCGTCATACTGAGAGACGTCTTCTTCTGCATAAACATCTTCGGCGTCTTCTAAAGTAGTCATCTCAGGGCATTCTATGTTAAATTCCAAATATTTTTCTCATTTTAACTATATATTTAACATTTCGACGTTCATGCTGCCTTGATTGCTGCAT
>ODAJ014754877.1_pt1 | contig 24429 bp, 14 predicted proteins | sample 1539241 | NCBI WGS metagenome assembly ODAJ01 (sample SAMN02144231, study PRJEB22623) | gut metagenome | biome: sheep rumen | host: Ovis aries | place: New Zealand
AGCATGGATGAACCGCGTGCATGAGGTGGTTGACTACGTCATCAGCCAGGGAATGTACTGCATCCTCAACGTACACCACGACACGGGTGCTGACAGCTACGACAGCCAAAAGAACCTCACCGGCTACCACTGGATCAAGGCTGATGAAACCAACTACGCCACCAACAAGGCCCGCTATGAGAAACTGTGGCAGCAGATAGCCCAGGAGTTCCGCAACTACGGCCAGCTGCTGCTGTTCGAGGCTTATAATGAGATGCTCGATGCCAGCAGTTCATGGAACTTTGCCCAGTCCAATTCCTCCTACGATGCCATCAACAAGTACGCCCAGAGTTTTGTCGATGTGGTACGCGCCACCGGTGGCAACAATGCCCAGCGCAACCTTATTGTCAGCACTTACGGTGCCTGCTCAGGCAGCGGCACGTGGGATGCAAGAGTGCAAGATCCCTTGAAGAAACTGCAGATTCCCTCGGGTGAAAGCAACCATATCATCTTCGAGGTTCATAACTATCCCGCCATCGTCAACAAAGACAAGGACGGCAACTACGTCAGCGACCGCACCATCAGCGAAATCAAGGCAGAGATTGATACATGGCTTGAGAACCTGAAGACCTACCTCATCAGCAAGGGTGCACCTGTCATCATCGGCGAATGGGGCACCAATAACGTCGATGCAGGAAGTGGCAAGACAGACTACGACCTCCATAAAGACCTGATGTTCGAATTTGTCAGCTACATGATAAAGACCATGAAGCAGAACAACATAGCCACCTTCTACTGGATGGGACTCTCCGACGGTGCACCGCGCACTTACCCCGCCTTCACACAACCCGACCTGGCGCTGAAGATGCTGCAGGCCTATCACGGTGACTCGTGGAATCCCTATCTTCCCGACGCCAAGGACTTCCCAGAAGGCAAAATCACCTCGGCCACGGTGAATTTCAACAGCCAATGGGGCGAACTGACCATCCACGATGGAGCTATTGACAAGACCGTCTATAAAGGTATCAAGGTGGAGCTGGAAGAAAAGCCTGCCACTGGAGCCCTGTCTTTTAAGGTATATGCCAACAGTGAGAAGGCAACAGCCATCACTTCCAAAACCCCACAGTTGGCTTTCTCCAGTTACACAGGCATCCAGAAAATCAACCTGCAGTGGAACATAGCCACCAAGGGGAGTATCAAAATCAAGAGCGTCAACCTTGTCAAGCACGACAACACCACAGAACCCTGTAGCCTGGAAGTGGCATGGGGCTGTACCCTCAGCGACCAGAATTACGCCACGGGCATTGACGCCATCACCGCCACCCGCTCCGCAGACGGGATTATCTACAACCTCAGCGGCCAGCGCGTCGCCACACCTACCCGCGGCATTTATATCAAGAATGGTAAGAAATACATCAAGAGATAGTAGGACCCAATTATTTAGCAACCGCTTCAACACCAGCAACATGCAGTGGGACTACTGGACAACATCAGTGCCGACTACCTGAGCGATGTCAACGGACTCTACATCAATAATACACAAAGAAAAGAGGCTGTAGAGCCTCTTTTCTTTGTGTATTAGGTCTGTTTCTATTTTATTTGTTGGCGATGATGGAGTCGGCAACCTGTTCCAGGGTCCACTTAAAGGTGGCCTGTTTGCGGTCCTCGCGTTCGACAATGCCCATCCAGTAGATTCCTGAGGCACCATACTTCTTACAAAGGCGCGTCATGTCGGCAGCCTGACGGCCTGCCTCCTGCTTCTGCTCGTCGGTACAGGTGCCGTCGATAGTTTTCTCCTTTTCGCCATTAGAGCCATACTCACCTAAGATGACGGGGTAGCCCTTTTGGATAAAGGTAGTGTCCAGGGCCTCAAACATGTGTACCAGTTCCTGTGAACAACGCTCCGTCCACGTCATGTTCTCGCTGTTGACCCAGTCCCACGGGTCGTAGGAGTGTACCTCGACGGCCAGGTGGTTCTGGTTGCCACAGGGATCGGTGGGCACGCGGAAGCCAGCCAGCGTGTTGGGAGTATGGGCACCCGAGTAGGTGTTGACGATGAGGTTGCGGTACTCGTTATTGCCGCCCGTGGCACGCACGGTGGTCACGAAATCCTGCGCATACTTGTTGATGACCTCCAGGTTGGCAAGGTTCTTGGGCTCAGCCCACTCGGCATCGGGCGTAATACCTGTCAGCATCTCGTTGAAACCCTCGAAGAGCAACTTTTCACCATAGTTGCGGAAGTGTACGGCAATCTGCGTCCACAGTTTCTTGAAGCGCTCGTGGTTGGCCTCGTAGTTGGCACTGTCGGCCTTGAGCCACGATGCAGCATGGGCACCGCTGTCATGGTGGACGTTGATGATGCAGTACATATCGTTGTCAAGTACGTAGTTGACGACGGTTTCCACACGGGCCATCCAGACGGAGTCCACCGTGCCCTCCTCGTCCATGTGCTGCCACCAGGTGACGGGTACACGGACAACGTCGAAGCCCTTCTCCTTGAACTGCTTCATCAGGAACTCCTCAGCCACGGGTTCGCCCCAGCTCGTCTCGTAGGCATCGGTGGGTGACCCTGGTGCCAAGTCGATATTGAAGGCATCCAGCGTATTACCCAGGTTCCAGCCCGCCGTCATCTTCTTCACGGCATCGGCCGCACGCTCAAACTCCACACTCTCCGTTGCCCGTTTCTGCCCACAGCCAACCACCGTCAGCATCATACCCAGTGCCAACAGCCATACATTCATTCTCTTCATACTCATATCGTCCATGGGGTTTATTCTTATTCTGTTGTGGTAGACTTCATACGCTGTACCTGTTCACGGATGACAGTCAGTGTAGTGGTGTCAGAGACGAAGACGCTGTTCAAACCCTGCGCCTCCTGGGCGGGGTCGTTGGTATAGTCGTCGCCCACCTGCCACTGCTCATGCTGGGGCTTGGCAAATCCGCCCCAGCCCCAGAAGTTGCAGCCAGCAAAGAGTCCACCCTGTTCTGCGTTGTCGGCAACGAGCGAGAAGACGTATTTGTAATAGCCGTCACGCCCTTGCGTGGATGATTTCCTGTCGAAGCTGAAACCATCACGCGGATAGCCGAACTCTTCCATAACGAGGGGCTTGTTCAGCTTGTCGCAGATGGCCAGATGGCGGTCGATATACTCCTTGGTGTTCTGGCAGGCAATGGGCAGATGCTCTATCAGTGAATCAGGCTTTGCCCATCCCCAGTTGTAAGGCCACAGGTGGACATTGCAATAGTCTATGTTCTTATCGGCACAGATGCGCTCATAGCAGTCGTAGTCGCCCTCACAGCCCCATGCGCCCTCGCTACCGATAGAAATAAGATGGTTGGGGTCGAGCGAGCGTATGAGTGCCGAAGCCTCAGCGAGCCATTTCTCGAAAGCGGGCAGTGCCTCTTTGCTGAAGGCACGAGGCTCATTGCCTATCTGCCACGACATGATAGCGGGGTCATCGATATACTTGATGCCGGTATATTGATTGGTGCGCCCCAGGATGAAGCGGATGTAGTCGTAGAACAGCTGGTGGGCCTTCTCGTTGGTGGCATATTTCGACATCGCCTCCATGAATGCGGGATAGCCCACATCGTCGGGACGGGGCTGCTTGCCGGCACCGGCCTGTTCGAGGTAATAACCGTATCCCCCACTCCATTCCCATGAGTTGTTAAGATAAAGCACTGCCACCATCTTACGCTCGGCCATCTCCATCAGCAGATAGTCGAGACCGGCCAGGATGGTGTCGTTATAAACACCGGGCTTGATTTGCAGGGTAGGCTCCACCTTCGTCTTTACGCCCCGCTCACCGTCAGAACCTACGAGAATGCGCAAGTTATCAATGCCCATGCGCTTCATCTCGTCCAGTTCCTTTTCCAAGCGGTCACGATTGCCGCCCTGCCCTTCCGAGGCAAGGATGGCTCCATACCAGAAGTTGGTGCCCACGAAATAGTAAGGCTGACCATTGCGCACGAAATGTCCGTCCTCCACGCGGACAAAGTCAGGTTTCTCCACTTGAGACTGGCAAGCCACAAAGGCCGCAACAGCCAGGAACAACAAAAGCTTCTTCATAACGTTAACGGTGTTAATACTGAAAATTTAATCCTCCAGAGCATGATAGGTGACGAGGCCTTCAATCGGGCTCTTCAGGATAGTTCCCAGGGTATAACCCTCCAAACGGGCAGCCTCCTCCAGCTCCGAACGATAGTGGAAAGCCATAGAGCCCACTACGCCGACGGGCAGGTCGGTACGATTGTAGGGCTTCAGGTTGTTGCGGAAGAAGGAGCGGAAATTATCAATAACCAGTTGTCGCAACAGCGGATTATCCAAATGCTGCTCAATATATAATGAGGTAGTGGCCAGGAAGCGGTTGCCCATAGGCTCGCGATAGACTTTCTGAATGATGTCGCTCTGCGTCTGCTTGGTTTCCTTTAAATATTCGTCGCGAATGTTTGCAAACTGCGGATTCTTGAAAATAGCATTCATAAACATACGGCCTAACACAGCGCCACCACCCTCGTCGCCAAGGATATAGCCCAAAGCGGGCGTGTTCTGGACAATCTTCTCACCATCATACAGGCAACTGTTAGAGCCTGTACCCATGATACATCCTATGCCTGGTTCACGCTGACAGAGCGCACGGGCGGCTGCCATCAGGTCGCTATGCACCTCGACTTTCTGCGGAGAGAACACCTCACCGAGCATCTGCTGCATCATAGGCACATGGGCTGGCGTACAGCCACTGCCATAGAAATACACCTTTATATTAGATAGCAGAGGTGTTTCAAGCACTCTGGAAGTGGAATTGATGAGCTGTGCCCTTGGGAAAGAAGACAGCTGCGACATGAGTTCCTGGCCGATGATATGCCGGATGACATCAGGGGTTTGATGAATAGGCGTTATGCCTTGCGTATGGAACGTGGCAATCACTTCGTTGCCAATACGAGGGTTAATAGTATGAAGGAGAGTCCAATCAGTTTTGGTACCTCCACTGTCTGCAATAAGTATCATATTTTACGTTTTTGTTTGCAAAGTTAATGATTTATTTGAAAAAATGATTATCTTTGCACGCAAATTTAAGAAAAAGCAATGAAAAAAAACTTCATCATATTTCTGGCCTTGCTTATCACCCTCAGCGCACATGCCGTGCTGAAGGAGAAAGACTTGCCACAAACCCTGCAGATTCTGCGCATAGAACTTACGAACTATCACCGTGAGTTGTCAATGCTTATTGAAGTGAACAAGAAGCAGAGCGAAGGTATGCGAAACCAGCTGATGGAGACCTTGCTGCGCTCCAACCAGAACTCGCTGATGCTATACTCGCAGAAACAGGAATATGTGTTCGACCTGACCTATGCCTGCAACGAGGCAACTGACCAATACCGCCTGTTCCAGAAACAGCAGTTGCCCTTCAAGAACTTCCTGAATAAGGCCAACAACGACATTGCACGCTACGACTCGCTGATAGGAAGCCTGAGGGCTATGCCAGTAACTATGCTGAGCCTGGAGGCCCAGACGGATCGGAACATCTGTCTGACACTGGCCACCAACATACGCAACTCGCTGGAGGAGAACCGCAGCACCATGAAGGACTACATACGCTATTACGACATGACGGAAGAGCGACTTAGCCATCTGAACGACTATGCGCAGAAGCGTTATAACGACATACAGACCAGCATCTTCAAGAACGGCGGAGCTAACTACTGGACTATCGTCAAGAATTGGGGCTCCTACTGGCAGGCCATGCAGGAGACGGTAAGCAAGAAATACCAGCCTAACGAGAGTTCGCAATGGGACAGCCGTTGGATTTTCGGACTGCTCATCTCCACTATTCTCTATGCCATCATTGCCTCGCTGCTCAACTTCTTCGTCATCCGCTTTGTGGTGCCCAAGCGCCTGCGCACCGAAGAGTTCATGAAGAAACGAACCTGTATCACCCTGGCCACGACAACCATCACCTTTGCCCTCATCCTGGGAGTGACACTGGCCATTACGCAACAGAACTTCTTCATCATGGCCTCCAACCTGCTGGTGGAGTTCGCGTGGCTTTTGGGTGTCATCCTGATTTCGCTACTGTTACGTGTCAATGGCGACCAGATTAAGAGTACCTTCCGCATCTACACACCGCTGCTGACCGTCTGCTTCCTGGTAATTGCCTTCCGCATCATCCTGATACCCAGCGAACTGGTCAACATGCTATTCCCGCCCGTACTGCTGATCTGTGCTTTGTGGCAGTGGAATGTCATAGGGCGTCACAACCAGAACATTCCCCGTTCGGACATGTTCTTTACCTATATCTCCCTGTTGGTATTCGTCATCTCCGTGGTATGCTCATGGACAGGCTATACGCTGATGGCTGTACAGATTCTAATATGGTGGATTATGCAGCTGACCTGCATCCTCACCATCACCTGCGTATCACAGTATATCAAACTGTATGGTGAGCGACACCGCTTCTACGAGCGTCCCGTCACACAGACGTGGGCCTACCATCTCGCCTATCAGGTGATACTTCCCGTTCTGGGTGTCGGCTCCGTGATGATCAGCATCTATTGGGCGGCTGACGTGTTTAACTTGTCCGACCTCTGCTGGAAGATTTTCAAGACCAATTTCATGGATTTCGAGAATCTGAAACTCAGCATCCTGACGCTCTCCATTGTCATCAACATGTGGTTCCTGTTCTCGTATATCAACAGAACCCTGCTGAAATTCATGCGTATGCACTACGAGATCAAGGACTCCTCAACGGCAGCCAGCCGTGAGGTGATGGGCAGGAACGTCATACAGGTCATTGTGTGGGGTGCCTGGTTCATCATCACCATGAATATCCTGGGAATGTCTATGCAGTGGCTGCTTGTGGTGACGGGAGGTTTATCGACAGGTGTCGGCTTTGCATCGAAGGACATCATCGAGAATATCTACTATGGCATCACTCTCATGGCAGGGCGCATCAAAGTGGGTGACAGAATAGAGGTGGACGGCACCGTAGGCAATGTAACCAGTATCAGCTACACATCCACCGTAGTAGAGTCAGTATATGGCGAGGTCATCACCTTCCAGAACTCGCAGCTGTTCACCAAGAACTATAAGAACCTGACGCGCAATCATGGCTATGTACTTCAGGTGATCCCCTACGGAGTGGCTTATGGCAGCAATCTGCAACAGGTGATTACCCTCGTGGATGATGCCGTCAATGCGCTGAACCACAAGTGGGTGGACCGTTCCAAGAAGGCGCGGTCTGTGGTTGGCGAACTGGGCGACTCCAGTATCAACTTCAAGATGTTCGTATGGACCAATGCGGCCAAGAAAGCAGATGTCATCAGCGATGTACTGCGTACCATCTACGACACGCTGAACCAGAACGGCATTGAGATTCCTTTCCCACAGCAGGATGTACATATCAAGCAATAACACATTATTTGTTAAATAAATGCTGAAAAGCGTGCTAAATATAAAATAATAACTACCTTTGCACGACAATATGCAATGCTGACAACTTATATGAAACAGACATTCATTGCAGGCCCATGTGCTATGGAATCGCCAGAACTGCTCGACACCGTAGCTGCCAAGTTGGTAGAGATCAACCAGAAGCTGGGTACTGACATTATATTCAAGGCCTCGTTCGACAAGGCCAACCGCACTTCGATAAAATCCTTTCGCGGACCAGGTATTGACCGTGGTCTACAGATGTTGGGGGATATCAAGGCGAAATACGGGCTACGCGTGACAACAGACATTCACGAAGCCTGGCAGGCACAGCCTGCAGGACAGGTGTGCGACGTGCTGCAGATACCAGCCTTCCTGTGCCGACAGACCGATTTGCTCGTTGCAGCAGCCAAGACCGGTTGTGTCGTAAACATCAAGAAGGCCCAGTTTCTCAGCGGACAGGATATGCGCTATCCCGTAGAGAAAGCCCGCGAGGCTGGTGCCAAAGAGGTATGGCTGACAGAGCGCGGCAACATGATGGGTTACAACAACCTGGTGGTTGACTTCCGGAACATCCCCCAGATGCTGGAGATTGTGGATAATGTCATCATGGACTGCACCCACTGCGTTCAACAACCAGGTGGAGCCAACGGCAAAACGGGTGGCGACCGTCGCTATGTGCCCATGATGGCAGAGGCAGCAAAGGCTTTCGGAGCCACTGGCTTCTTTCTGGAAGTTCACCCCGACCCAGACCGCGGACTGAGTGATGCGGCAAACATGCTGGAGTTGGACAAACTGGAAGGTCTGCTAGCGAGACTGGTGGCGCATTCGCTAGTGAAGAGTGAAGAGTGAATATCCCGGTTATGAATGATGACAAGTAGAGAATACGCAATACAATGCATCAAGGACGAGGCACAAGCAGTGCTGAACCTGATACCCCAGATGGACGAGGATTTCGACCGTGCCGTTGAACTCATCCTCTCCTGTCACGGAAAACTAATCGTGACTGGTGTAGGAAAAAGCGGGCACATCGGAGCCAAGATAGCAGCCACACTGGCTTCTACTGGTACTCCCTCGTTCTTCATCAACCCCCTCGACGTGTATCACGGCGACTTAGGGGTAATGTCAAAAGGTGATGTGGTGCTCGCCATTTCCAATTCCGGACAGACTGACGAGTTGCTACGCTTCATCCCGATGGTTCTGCACATGCAGATACCCATCATTGGCATGAGTGGCAATCCGCAATCCCTCTTGGCAAAATATTCCACCTGCCACCTCAATGTCAGCGTGGAGAAAGAAGCCTGTCCACTGAACCTGGCTCCAACCAGTTCTACGACAGCAGCCTTGGTGATGGGCGACGCACTGGCTGTGGCATTGATGGAGAAGCGTCATTTCCAGCCACAGGACTTTGCCCAGTTCCACCCCGGCGGCGAGTTAGGCAAGCGTCTGCTCACCACCGCTCAGGACGTGATGATCACGGAACACCTGCCCATCCTGTCGCCTGAAATGCATCTGGGCGAAGCCATTATCCTGGTAAGCAAGGGTAAGCTGGGAATGGGTGTGGCTGTAAACAGTGAAGAACTGAAAGTGAAAAATGAGAAGTTCACAGTGGTCGGTCTCATCACCGACGGTGACATCCGCCGCGCTATGGAGAAGTGGCAAGCCGAGTTCTTCAACCGTACTGTCGCAGACATCATGACGCAGACACCCAAGACGGTAAGTCTGCAGACTAAGATATCTGAAATACAAAAAATGATGAATAAGAACAAGATACACAATGTGCTCGTTGTCGATGATGCCAACCACCTGTTGGGCATTGTAGATCGCTATGCCTGTGTACTCTAAATAAAAAGGTTACTTTATGAAGACGCTGAAAAAGATACTTCTAGTCCTGATGCTCCTTCTGCCAATGGCAGCAGCGGGAATCTATCTGTTCAAGACGTTAGATGCCCGCAATGGTCTGACAATAAGCCAGATTACCTGCATTATGAAGGACTCCCGAGGATATATCTGGCTGGGCACCCCTGCCGGACTATACCGTTACGACGGCTATACTTTCCATAGTTTCCAATCCAATTCCCAGGACGGCTCCTCGCTGCCCGACAGCTATATTATCAGCATTCAGGAGACACTGGAGGGAACACTCCTCGTTCAGACCTCAGCGGGCTATTGTATCTATCATCCTCAGTCTGAAAACTTCGAGCGCGACGTCAAGCAGACCTTTAGTCGTATGGGTATTGAGTCGGTGCCTAATGTGGTTTATATCGACAGCCACAAGAACGTGTGGGCCTCTATTCCCAACAAGGGGGTCATAGCCTACAATATGCAGCAACAGACCAGCTATGAGTTCAGCTATACCAACGACGCACACGGCATTCCACAGGGCACCATCTGCTCCATCGGCGAATGTCGCGACGGAGCCGTCCTCGTCTATGAAGACGGCACCATTGTCTGCTGTGACATCATGCACCAGCAGCATACCGTATGGCAGAACGATCAGATAGCCCGTGAGCAGCTTCGCAAGACCAACACGCTGAAAGTGTTCTCCGACCAGATGGACAATATCTGGCTCTACGGACAAGGCACCCTGATGCTCTATAACAAGAATACCAACACGTGGAATACCACGATTGGCAATCAGTTGGGACTGACAAGTATCAGTGTTGACCATAGCGTCAACGGAATGGCTGGCGACCGCAATGGAAATATCTGGATTGGCACAGACCGCACCGGACTTATCCGTTCTTCTGTCAACAACCACGAGATGGAATTCATCCAGCCTCGCAGTGCCAACAGCAACCTGAAAGCCCAGGATGTCATCAGTATTCAGAGTGTATATATCGACGATACCGACCTGTTGTGGATTGGTACGGAGAAGTCGGGTCTTGCCTATTATGGCAGCAACATTTATAAGTTCGAGACCGATTTCATGGGCGACATCACCGCTTTGGCACAAGACAAGAACGGCAAGATATGGTATGGTACAGGCGACAAGGGCATTATCGGCTACGACGGAGCACTGGCCAGCCATAAGGTTTCTGTGATGACCACCACCCCTGATGGCAGTCTGTGGGTAGGTTCCAATCAGAATGGTCTGACGCGTATCAAGAATGGCTCCAGCACTTTCTATTCTGTGGCTCGCGACAGTATGAAGACGCTGATTGACGACCATATCAATGCGCTCTGCTGCGACCCCTCAGGCAACCTGTGGATAGCCACCAACGGAGGCTTGCAGGTCTATAATTCCAAGATGAACACCTTCTCTTCCTACACCCGTGAGAACGGTATGCTGAACACCAACAACATCACGTCGCTGTTTGTGGGCAGGAACAACCACCTGCTCATAGGTACCTCAGAAGGTCTGGTCATCCTCGACCTCAACACCCGTGAGAAGAAAGTGCTGACAGGTAACTCCACCAACCTATCGACGTTCACCAACAACTATATCACACAGATTTTCGAAGACTCCCGTGGATTGTTATGGATAGGCACCCGTGAAGGTCTTAACATCCTGAATCCCGACAACGACGAGTTGAGTTATATCACGGAGAAAGACGGACTCTGCAACAACTCCATCTGTGGCATTGCCGAGGACAAGAACCACAGCATCTGGGTGACCACCAGCAATGGTGTCAGCCGCGTGGTGGTACAGCGTAACCACGAAGATGCTTCCTTCAACTACGGACTCTACAATTACGACCTCAGCGACGGTCTGCAGAGCAACGAGTTCAACACAGGCGCCATCCTCACCAAGCAAGACGGCAATGTGCTGTTTGGTGGCATCTATGGTGTCAACTGGGTACGTCAGAGCAGCAAAGACGAACAGGAATCCCTGCCTCGTGTGATGCTGACCCAGCTATTTGTCGGCGAACGGGAAATCCAGACGGGTATGGAGTATGATGGCAACGTCATTCTTCCACAAGCCCTCAATGAAAGCAATAAGATAGAGCTGAACAACAACCAGAGCACCTTCACCATCAAGTTTGCTGCCGGCAACTACAACCAGGGCGAGCGTCTCCAGTTCATGTACTGGATGGAAGGCCTCGACAACGACTGGCGCAATGGTGATGCACTGCTGCATGGTGTGAAGTTCCACGACCTGGACAGCGGGAAATACACCCTCCACGTGAAAGCCGTCAGTGCCGACGGTGCTGTCAGCAATCAGGAGCGCACCCTGCAAATCATCGTGGACCGTCCTTGGTGGCTGTCGTGGTGGATGCTCACGGTTTATGTGATTATCCTGATTATCATTGTCGCCATCTGGCGTTATGGCATCAAGAAGTTCAAGGCTATCTGGCGCCGCAAGAAGACCGTTATCGACGAGCTGACACGTCAGCGCGAGGAAATCAAGCTTACCAGTGATGAGCTTCGCCAGCCTATGGCGCGTATGACCACCATTATCGGCAACATGGCCGAACGCGAGACGACGATGGAAGGTCGCGAGCAGCTGAACTCCCTCCATTTCCAGATGCTGCAAATCATCACGCGTATCTCAGAGATGCAGACCACGCTGGAGAATCCCGAGAAGAAAGCCGAGTCGAGTGCCAAGGACCGTCTCGAGCTGAACGATAGTGGTGAGGTGGCTCTTACCGCTATGAGTACGATGGACTCCTCAGCAACATCCATCAAGGCCTTGGAGATTGACAACCAGTCCAAGACGTTCAGCGTTGTCCTCATCGACAACAACCGTGAGTTCCTGGCCTTTATGAATGCCCACCTGCACAAAGTCTATGATTTCCACGTCTATGATAATGTAAAGGATGCCCTTCCCGATATTGAGACGCTGAATGCCGATATCGTGATGTGCAAACAAGACATGGGCACCATGACGGGTAGTGAGCTCTGCAACCAGTTAAAGTCCGACTTCCGTCGCAACAAGACCAAGTTCATCCTGCTTACCGATGGTGTGCTGACGGAACAGGATATGGCAGATCAGAACATCACGCTGGCTGCCGACGACTATATCGCCAAGCCTTTCAACATACAGGAAGCCGTGATACGTATCAACAAACTGTTGGGTCTGGCTCCTATCGAGATTAACCAGGATGTCATAGAGGGTAAGGAGACGCGTATGCTCGAAGGCCAGAATGCCAGTATGACCACCTCTACGATTGTCTATGACGATATTCCTGTGGATAGCACTCCTGCTGGGGAGCCTTCAGAGCCTGATGTCCGGCAGCCTGTTCAGGAGAGTGCTCCAGCAGAGCAGGACAGCAACGTGCTGGCTCGCTATTACGATAACAACACCATTGGCGACTACAGTATGAGCAGTCTGATGGACCAGCAGCTCATGCGCAATGTCGAGCAATTCGTGCTACAGAATATGAGTCGCGGACAGATTAGTCTCGACGAGATGGCCAGCGCAATGGGTATGGGACGTGTTCCCTTCTTCCATAAGCTGCGTAGCATCACCACCAAGACTCCCGCCGAGGTGGTTCGTGAACTGCGTTTGAAACATGCCTGCACATTGCTCGTCAACACCGATATCAACATGAGTGAGCTGGCTATCAATGTAGGCTTCATGACGGCAGAGAACTTCAGCAACATCTTCAAGGAGAAGTTTGGAATGACGCCACTGGAATACAGGCTGAAAAACAGGAAATGAGAACTCGACCTTTAGGTCAAAGAATGAAGAACGAAGTAATGGAAAAGAACAGCATAAAGAGAATAATGCAGAAGGGCAAAATCATCAGTGGACGTAGAACATTTCTACATTTATCATTTACATTTCTCATTTCACATTTCTCATTCTTCATTTGCTCTGCCCAAACCACAGATTCTCTCATCGTTGAGACGCTGCGCCAGAGCAACATCCGCTTCTCCCACGACAACAGCGTCACGCTGCTGCTCTCCGGACAGGAGAAGTTCGACGACATGTTCCGAGCCATCCGTCAGGCCAAGAGCAGCATCCACCTGGAATATTTCAATTTCCGCAACGACTCCATAGCCTCGCTCCTTTTCGACATCCTGCGCGAGAAGCGCAAGGAAGGTGTCGAGGTACGCGCCATGTTCGACGGCTTTGGCAACGATTCCAACAACCAGCCCCTGAAGAAATACCATCTGAAGGCCCTGCGCGAGGACAGCATTGACATTGTGGAATACTCCCCTATCCGATTCCCGTGGGTTAACCACATCTTCGGACGAGACCATCGCAAAATAGTGGTCATTGACGGACAGATAGCCTATACGGGAGGCATGAACGTAGCCGACTATTATATAAAAGGTACGGAACAGGTGGGTGAATGGCGCGATATGCATTGTCGCATTGAGGGAGATGCTGTCAACGAGCTACAGGCTATCTTCATGCGCATCTGGAACCGCACGACCGGTGAGAACGTCAGTGGCATGAAATACTATCGTGGAGGCACCCTCACCCGTTTCTCCGACCTGAAGCCTGACACCACTTGCACCAAGGGTCGTAAGATGGTGGGCATCATCAACCGTGAGCCAGGCATCACGCCTAAGATTATGCGCACGTTCTATATCAATGCCATCAATCAGGCAAAGGACTCCATCCACATCATCAACCCCTACTTCACGCTCATTCCCTCCGTTACGAGGGCACTCACACGTGCCATCCGCCGCGGGGTGAAGGTCGAGATTATGCTGTCTTCCAAGAGTGATATTCCCCTGACTCCCGATTGTGCGTTGTATCAGGCCCGCAAGCTTCAGAAGCGCGGTGCCCGTGTATGGCTCTATAAGCCCGGCTTCCATCATTCCAAGATTATGATGGTTGATGGACGCTATTGCACCGTGGGCAGTACCAATCTGGATGCCCGTAGTCTGAAGTGTGACTTTGAGGAGAATGCCGTTATCATTGACAAAGCTACCACACGTGAACTCGACGATATGTTCTGGCGTGACAAGCAGAAAAGTTTCGAGATGAACGATCAGACGTGGGATGAGTTCCGTACAGGTTGGCAGAAGTTCCGTGGGTGGTTTGCCCATTTGCTGCAACCCCTCTTATAACTTCACTGTTCACTATTCACTAGGGCGAAGCCCGCTCACTTTTCACTAGCGAAGCGCATCATGCGGATTTCCACCTCTGTAATGCCTCTCGCCAGGAGCCACGCCTCGTCCAGTTGAAGTTCCGCAGGAAGACCCTTCTCCTCCTGTATTTTCACATATTTCCGGAACTGTGCAATAGCCTCGTTGATGCGTTTCTGTAGCCACAGCGAATAGCCGTAGTTCAGACAATCCGATGCGTCAGGCTGCTCCTGTGCCATCAGCTGCTGGTATAGACTCTCCGCCTGTTCCATCTTACCACTACATGTCAGCGACCACGCCAGTACGTGAGTCACCGTAAGGTCGTCAGGACGCTCGTAGTTCAGCTGATACAACACCTTCTGTGCGTCCTCATATTCCTCCAAGTTCACCAGACACACCGCCTTGTTCAGCATATAGCTCGTCTTCTCCGGATATTTCAACAACAGTCTTTCGTAGATATCCAACGCCTTATCGTATTGCTTCTGCCTAAAACTCTCACGTGCGGAACCAGCCAGTGCCTTCTCATTCTCAGGATCCAGCTCCAGAGCACTCCAATAGTCCTCCGTCCACAGGTAGTATTGCAGGTCGCGCATCTCTTCCGGGAAAGAGTCCAGCAACAGGTTGCTGAACATATCAAGCCTGCGTTTCTTCACCATCTTCACTACCTCCCGTTTCCGCTCGTCCAATGGGGTATGGAGGAACAAGGCCGAAGTGAAGAAAAGAACGGGTTGTGCAATGCCGTTTTTCGTCTTCATAAACGGATTATACAGCATCTGCCGGTTAGGAAACAGCACAAAGAAGCGGTACAGGTCCATCAGGTAATTCCTACGGATAAAGGCAGGCTGACGGAGTTCCTCGATATCCACCTCGTTACCTCCCAGGAGCGAAGCCTCGCCACGTTTCATCATCTGCAGGATGCTGTCGGGCAATTGGTTCATCATCTGCTGGAAAGCTATCAGGAACGAGTATTTGTCGCTATTGCATAACGGTCCTTTCTTCATGGCCGTTTCCATCATAGGGAATCCTTCCACCTTCTCTACATACTGTGCTATGTCCGGATGCTGCATGAAGAAAGGCACGAACCAGTTGCTCATATCATAGAAGAACGGATAGCGCTTCATCTGCGAGAAGCCTCCGAAATAGATGTCGGCACCCTGTTTCTGCATATCCATCATACGCCGCACCGAATCCTCCAGCTTCTCCATACGCTGTTCGGCAGCATCAGGGTGCAGCACGTCTTCCAGTGGGTCGTCGTTCTGCTCTACCAGTCCCTCTTGTGTCATCTTGAACGAGTTGTTCTTGATCAGGTCGGGCATGATTTCCTCCTTAATCTTCATGGTATCCTCCCGTTCGCCGGCGGTATAGATAAGTTGCATCTGCAGCTCCGTCAGTTCGTCCAGCACTTTCTTTTTGCCTAGCAGTTCTCCTGTGAGTTGCTGCATCTCAGGATATACCTTCATCCAGTCATCGTCAATAGCCAGCACCCACCCTACCAGAGCCCGCTGTCTCACCTGTTCGTCCAGCGCATCTTTATAGACATGTATCAAAGTACGGAATTTCACCATGTCGAACCTGTTCATCACCGATAGTGTGATAGCAGCCACCAGCAACTGCTGGTCGTTCGAATCAATGGTAGGCAGCAAGAGTATCTCTTCCATCCCCTTCCCTACGCTGTCCGTCCACATGTGCGTGGTCAGCACGTAGTTGAAGAGGGCGTTCATTTCCTTTTGGTGTTGCTGATAAATCGCTTTTCCTTTCTCCTTCCGCTTGTTCTCAGGCTCCAGACTGAGCATAGCCACCTCGCTGACGAAGTTCTCCATCTCACCCCTGATGGCAGCCATCGACCATTTTCTGCCCTCCTGTCTGACACCCTTGTAGATGCCCTGCAGGAACGAAGAACTGTTCATATGCTTATAGATAGAGATGTTAGCCACCAGCACATAGAGCCGTTGCAACAGTCGTTGGTAGAGCTCGTCGCGCTGAGGGTCTTCCACACCCGTTTCCCAGTGTTCCTCTATCAGCTGGTATTCCGTTTTCATCTCATCCAGCTTCTGTTGCGTCTGTGGATTGGGCCAAGCTGCCAGATACGTCTCCGTCTCGGCAATGGCCATTCCGGCATTCCCAGCTATCAGTTGCTTGAAAATCAGTTCCAGCGATTTATCTGTTGTTCCCACTTTTCACTCTTCACTTTTCACTCTTCACTATTCACTGTTCACTATTCACTAGCGAACGCGCCCCTTCTCCAGCCATTTTTCTGCTCGCTCCATATCCTCCTGTCGGGGTCCTTTGGCGTGGGCGAACTTCAAGTCTTTAGGCAGCGAATCCACCAGCTCTGCTTTCAGCTTAAAGCGGCTGTTGATAATCTCGCGATAGTGAGCCACACCATATTTATTAATGGAGTCACACGCCTGGTTGTACGCTTTCACGAACAATTCCAGCTGCTTTCCCCTGGCCTGTCGCAGCATCTCCTTCTCGCGGAAGGCTATCACACCCATCTGCCATCCTAAGTCCCTGGTGTCCAGCACCACAGGGTTTTTCATAGTTCTGGCCCATGTGGCTTGCGGCTCCGTCAGGCAGAGCACATCCATGATGTTGTTTTGCAGCATCTGCACCCTTACGAAGACATCGTTCACCTGCACTTTGAACACGCGGTCCTTGTCCAGCTTGGCAGAGTCTATAGCAGCATCAGCCAGCATATCCGTCACCGAATAGCGCGTCATAGCTATCATCTTGTCGTCCAACTGCTTCACCTGCTTCACGCGCGAGTTTCTGTTGCTCACCAGTTGCCAATAGGCATTCGTAGCAGCCACATAGCGCATCTTCGTGCCTTTCTTGGCTATCCGTACCGCCCTTACCAGGTCGGTCACCATACCTTCCACGCGCCCACGTTCCAGAGCGGTGTCACAGTCCATCTGCGCCTTGTACAGCTTCAAGCGCACACCCCCTCTCAGCGTGTCGTACAAGTTATAGTGCTGAGCCACATACAGGGGCAGACAGTCCAGCGTAGGCATCACCGCCACTTTCAGTGCCGCTGAATCCTTCTTAGCCGCCTCCCGCCTCTGCTGAGAGGACCGTCGCTTAGTCTCTTCGTAGCTCTGTCCGCATGCTGCCAGCAGGAGCACACCCAGGACGATTAAAACAGTCTTCTTCACGAGTGAAGTTCCAAGATAAATCGTGTACCTTTCGTAAACTGGGGGTCAATCTCCAGGTCGCCACCCATTTTCAGTGCCATCTGTCGGCAGATGGGCAGTCCCAAGCCGTCACCCTTTGTCAGGTCTTTCACCTCACGGAACGGTGTGAACACCTCTTGGCGCTGTTCCTCACTCATCGGCTCACCCGTGTTCGACACGAGGAACTGGTGTGAGTGAGCCCCACGCTTCTTGTATTCCAGTACGATGGTACCCTCTTCATTCACATATTCCAAGGCGTTCATCAGCAAGTGGTTCAGGATATGAGTCACATACGCCTTGTTTGTGGTCAGTGCCATCTTCGGAGCGTTTACCGTCAGCGTCACGTCTTTCTTCAGCTTGCTGCGGATGGGCTCTGCCAGCTCTTCGCAGAACTTATTGATGCTCACCTCTTCCATTTCCACCTCATCGGTAGAATTCTCCAGATCCGACAGCGTCTCTATATGGCTCGAGAAGTCCAGCAGGGCCTTCACCTCTGGCGTGTTCTTATCCAGTTTCTTCAACGAAGGTTCCAGCTGTGCCGAGATGTTGCTGATGAACTTAGCCTTCTGCGCATTGCTGTCGTTGGCCATCTTGATGGTCTTCTGCTGTTTGCGGTTCTGTAGGATGAAGCGCAGCAGGATGATGCCACCCACCACCAGTGCAGCAGCCAGCGCACCAGCCAGGATAGCCAGTCCCCAGATGATAGCCATGCGGGTGGTCAGCGAACTGTCCATATCGTCTATCGTCGCGTCGCGCTCCGTTATCTGCTGTTTCAGCGCCTTGATCTCGTCAGCCGACTTGATGGCGTTCACCGAGTCCTTCCACAGCATATAGTTATTGTACGACTGTGCCACGATACTGGCATTATTGCTCCTGCGTCCGTTGGCTATCAGGGTCTTATACACTTTGTCCACCTTGTCATACTCCTTCGAGGCGGTCAGCTTATTGGCCATTTCCTTGAACACCTCATTACCCTTGGCGTTTTGACCGAAGGTGTAGTAGTAGATGGCCTTGTTGTACAGCAGGTCGTTCATCACGTCGTCGTCACCCGAAATCTTCGCGTGGTTCTCCATCACGTTCAGGTGCTCCTGAGCGCTCTCCGCCCTGCGCATGTTGATATACATCTTCATACGCTCCTTGCTTACCTCGTAGTGCAATGCAGCCTTCTCGCTGGGACTGATGGTCTTGCTTTCTATCGCCTGGTCCACTCTGCTCAGCAGGTCGAAGCCCTCTTGATACAAGCCCTCTCTCAGATACAAGTCATTTCCCTTGGATACACACTCTACGCCCTGCTTCAGACTGCCGTTTTTAAAGTAGTCCTCATAGGCACGGATGTACAGGTAGCGAGCTGTGATGAATGTCTTCTTCTCATACGCTGCCTCAGCGTCTTTTTGCAGCTTATTCTTCTCAACAGCCTGTGCACTGGCCATGGTGCAACAGGCCAGCAGGCAAAAAACCAAACTAACAATTTTGTTCTTCATATTTTATATTTTTATTCTTTTTCTTTTTAAACGACCGCAAAGGTACGAATAAACGAGCGAAAATGCAAATTTATTTGTATTTTTCCGAGCATAAATCGTTAATCCCTTTAGTTGTCCGCACACAGGCTGTCTTACCTCTTCCTTCAGCCATCAGCCATCAGCCATCATACATCAGCCATCAGTTGTCACTTATGATACATCTTCATCTTTATTTGTCTTCTTGTTGGGATTCTTCTTTTTCGGGCAGTAAATAATCGCTGGCTTTATCCTTAGTAATGACACTACGACCCAGTTTGCTCTCCAGCTGCTTGCGTGCTGCCTTTTTAGAAGGGATTGACTGTATAATGCGGAAGATACCCTGTTGCGTTGCGCAATTGACCCTCTGTTTACCACCTGCTGTCTGAACGGAAAGGGGGGTGCCAGTCCCTCATGTTCCTATATGAAATAGTTCAGGCTCGACCTTTAACCTATTTAGGCTCGGACCCTAAACCCATCGTGCCTCAACATCTGACGGAAGACACGAAGAATAAATTGGCTCACAAAGTGCAGAACACTCTGTGAGCCAATCAAGATTTGCGTTTCCTGCATCTCAGTGCTTCTCAGCCTTACTGGACGAGACTGAAATCACTGTTTGCGTATACGGTCGTCGTGTCCTTGTGATTCACCGTAAGGGTCGGTTGCAGGGTATACTTGTAGTTACGTGGATTCCCGTTGTTCTTCCTGGCCTTGAAGGTCAACATGTACTCATGGTTGGAGTTGAAGAAGCCGAGCACCCTCTCGCCACCGTTGGGGATGGTGTTGCGGAATTCAGTAACCTTCTTGCCATTGTCAGCCCTGCTGACTACCACGTCTGAAATGGTCGAGTCGTTGCGCAGGTCGTTCTTCAGCTTGATGGCTCCGCCGGTGACGTTGACCACGGTCGGCATCCAGCGGCTGTCTTTGCCCTCTCTCTCAAAGGTGGAGGTTGCAAGATCGGAATAGGTGGCCCACCAGCTCTGCACGGCCAACTTTGCCTTCAACCAGGTATCGATTGCATACGGTTTTTTGGACTGATTGTCTTTGCCGTTACGGTCGTACCACATCCAGACGCCGTGTATGCTCTGTGAGCTGCGGGATGCCTCGTTGTTCTTCAAGTCGAAACTGCGACTCTCACTAAATTTCCACTCAGGCAGGTTGTTAAACACCAGGTGCCAACGGGCCCAGTTGCCTTTCTTCCGCTCGTTCAGGATGTCCACGTCTTTGATGTTGCGCCTCTCCGTATGGGTCCATTCCCAGCCATATTTGACATTTATCAAGTCGATATTGGCTGCGAGTTCCCCACCTTTATCAGTAATGCCTGCTTTTCCCCCGATGCTATGGCTGAAGTTCAGGCTGAAGCCGTTTTTGTCCTCGTAGGACGTCTCGCCCCTGGTGGTTTCGGGCGATGGTGCGCCGCTGGCGGGGAACATGATGCGGTCGTTGGTGTCCTCATTCCAGTCTGCATCGAGAGTCGACATCTTTGTGGCGAGGTGCGACTCCACCCAGAAGTCGGTCGTGTAGGCTCCGCACCAGCGCACATGAACAAGTCCGTGCCTGTTCCATCCCTTGCCCTTCCACAGATCTGCTGAGTTTACAGTGGCATTCATCTTCATGCCATAGTAGTCGCCGGCACCCGCAGCACCCTCATACACGTGTACCGTGTAGATGTCGTATTCGGTATTCAGCTCTAAGTTTCCATGTATCTTGTCCGGGTCCGACCCGAGGGCCAGTTGCCTAAAGGTGTGGCTGACAGTGAATGGCTGGAAGACATGCTCGTGCGTGTGGCCGGCAAAGTCCTCCATCTTGGCCGTCTTCTCGCCAGCAGCCTTCCTGGCAGCAGCCCTGAAACGGGCGGCGTCCTCTTTATCGTACGTTTCAACGCCATTGATGTATTCCATCACATCGCCCAGCATGCTCGAGATGTAAGCGTAATAATTCTGCGCCGCCATCATTTGCAGCAGGATCGGGTCGAAGTCCTCATCCACGATGGGTTTCTTGACATAATAGTAATCGTCATGATTGTTGAAGGCGAATATCATCAGCGAGTTATCAACATTGTACGTAGCGACGTCGAGCCAGTCGTGGCTGTCCTTATATGCCTCCAGCTCGGCGGCATCGGGATTCCACACAGCAATGACCCTGCCGTTGGAATACACCTCTTTCAGATAATCCTCGCTGACGTCCGTCAGTTTGTTGACCATCACGAAGTCTGCGTCGGCTTCAGGCGTGCCTACCACGTCGCTCACGGCCCACTCGAAGGCCTGCATCAGATTTTCGTCCAGGCCGGCGGCCAGGTATGCCTTGCCTAACAGCCGAACTGTTGGTTCGAATTCGGCCGGACCTTCATACTCTGACGGGTCGTCAGCAACTGGATTGTCTTCATTCACGACACAGGAAGTCAGCCCTCCTCCGCAGCAAATCAGGACAGCTGCGAACATCCAATTAAATAATTTTCTCATATCAGTCATAATTTGGTTAGTTATTTAGTTAAACATTTCAGGACAAAGATACGAAAAAAGTCTCTAACTTCCAAACAATTTTGGCAAAAAGTTGACATAAAAATGATAGTCAGGCATAGCCCTTTAGGGCTAATACGTTTGCAAATATAGTCATTTTCGACATAATACCCAAAAGATATAAGCTTTTTTTGCTTATATTACCGCGCACGGGGTCTGTCACGCTATGTGGTACTATGTTTCCCTATGCCTCGAAACTTAAAATGCTTTACCTTCTGATCAGTTGCGAGCCTGTGGTCAACTTGTCGCCGTCAACCTGTACGGCATAGACGCCGTGTGGCAGGCTTGAGAGGTCAACGGTCATCTCCTGCCGGCCGTCGCTCCACGTGTGCTGAAGCTGCTGGCGGCCGTCGGTGGTATAGACGGTGAGGCGCATGGCCGTCATGGGCTGATGGGCGAGGGTGAGCGTCAGCCGTCCGTCCGTCATGCTGAACTGCACACCCTGAGGCTGATGCATGCTCACGCCCTGAATAGCCGTTACGCCTAAGATGTCCAGCAGACCGCGATAGACGTCAATCTCGCCGTAGCCATACTTCGGGTTAGGATAGTCGAGCTGTTCCTCGGGATGACGGCTGGTACGCTGCAGCACACCGATAATGTCTTCCCTGGTGAGCAGCGGGTTGGCCTGCAGCCACAGGGCGACGGCACCAGCCACCACGGGCGTGGACATCGACGTGCCGCTGTTGCCCCCCCACGGATAGGTTCTGTCGCCAATGGTGGCGTAGGCCACGAAGTCGTCCGTCTTGGTGGGGTGAGTCTCCATGTAGTAACTGCTGTACGAACTGATCACGTTACACCCGGGGGCAACGATGTCAGGCTTGGACAGACCGCCCATCGTAGGACCTGTGGACGAGAAGGAGGCCCACTGCCCCAACTCCTCAGGATGGTCGTACTTGACTTCCTTACCGGCGGCGTTGGTATAAGCCAGTCGGTGCACCGTGGCTCCCACGCAGATAGGGGCCGCCAGACATCCTGGCGCCAGCACGTTATGACCCGCCTGTGCCGCATTCCAGCGGCTGTCGGTATCGAGGTTCGCCAGGGGGCTGGAGGAATTGCCGAACACCTGTACGTCGCAGTCGGTGCCCTCAACCACAAGGGCAATAGTCCCCAGGAGGTTCAGATTCACGTTGCCCGTCAGCGCCATATAGTACATCGTCTGTCCGCTGATGAGGTCTGAGGTGTAGCGAATGACGCTCACGGCACAGGTGTCGCGCTGCTGGTCGTCGGCCGAGGTGACGAACAGCGTGTCCGCAAGTTCATCGTCCTCCCAGTCGCCCTCAGCCCAATCCATCCGCAGCTCGGCACTGACCGATTCCTGCCCCTGATAACGGAGCAGGCGCACCACGGGAGTCCCTTGGCACAGCAGACGGAAGACGCCCTCCTTGCTACTCGCATTCAGGAAACTGCCAGCAGCCTCTACGCCTGTCGGCTTGGCCATATAGGTGACCCTGGCATTCTCGTTGCCGGCTGACGCCACGAGGATGCGCCCAGGACCGGTGAGCCGTTCCAGGAATAGGCTGTACAGCAAGTCGTCATCATCCATAAAGGGCGTGTATCCCTCGCTGAACGACACCACACAGGGCTTGCCCTCGCGCTGGGCGTAGTCGAAGAGGTACTTGAATCCCAGGGCGTCGGTCGCCGTGGTGTATTTGTACTGATCCTGGGGCTGGATATATTCGGCATCGTCTGTCACGGCATTAGCCACCAGGGCCAGGTCGCTCTCGAAGGCCAGCCCACGATAGGGGGTGTCGTAGCCGCTGCCTGCGGCGGTGCCTGATGTGTGTGTGCCGTGATTCTGCGTCTCGCCATCGACAGCACGGCCGACAGACAGGATGGTCTGCTCGTCGGCATACTCGCAACCCACGGGGAAGCGCTCGCTGTCACTGCAGGGTGCCAGCTGGTCCCAGAACGTCTTGATGCGGTAGTGCTGCAGCTGCTGGTCGCCAAAGAAGGTGGGGTGGGTAAGGTCGAAGCCAACGTCCATCACACCGACGACGACATTGCGGCCCGTAAAGGCCTGGTGCACGTCCGTAGCCTGATAGACAGGAAGGGCATTGACCACACTGACGACGTCGTCCAGCGTGGTATGAGCCGAGGCACTGGCCTCGACGCGCTTGATGTCAGGCAGCTCAACCAGGGCATCCAGATGGTCTAAGGGCACCGTGGCGATGCAGATGTCGCCCAACTGGGCATAGACCTTGCAGCCATAGGGAGTCAGTATGCTGACGTCCTGTCCCCCCATGAGCTGGATGAATACCGTCACTAGCTCCGGCTTCTCTTCGCCGGCGCGATGGCTCATGTGACGCTGCTGCGACAATCGCTCCTGCACCCAGGCAGATAACTTGCCCGAATGCTGTCCGCCAGCCGTCAGCACAGCTGCAGTCAGCACGGCGACCCAAGTCAGAATAAGTCTTTTCATCGTTGCAAAAGTATTTTTTCTTTAGAAAACACAGGAGACCCTGTGTCCTTTGAAACCTCACACCGTGCCTGTCCCCCTGTTACCTCTGCTGAGAATATTACAACCATCCACAGAATGATAGGTTCTGCCATATCTGCAAATATTGTTGACAACAACAGAGCTGTCACCATGTATTTTGCAATATCCATCAACCATTTACCAAATTCTTTTTTCTGTTGCAAAGTTAACCTTTTTTTCCTCTCCCTCCAAATTTTGCAATGAAAAAAAAATAAAACACAGGGCTGCCACCCTGCCACCAAATAGCGTTAAACGCCCTGTTTAAAGGAAAAATTGGTGGGAGCAGTGCACCAGTGCACCAGTGCACCGTTTCGATTTTCGTTTTTCACGCTCAAGACTCACTATTTTTTATTTATATATATACTTATTATAT
>ODAJ012044072.1_pt1 | contig 24423 bp, 22 predicted proteins | sample 1539241 | NCBI WGS metagenome assembly ODAJ01 (sample SAMN02144231, study PRJEB22623) | gut metagenome | biome: sheep rumen | host: Ovis aries | place: New Zealand
AACCGCGTTTTCGCCGAGGAGCAGACGGAGTCTGCATACTTTACAGACTTGCAAGTGTCGCAGCAAAGCAAGGCACGCAGACAAGTCTGCTAATTGGCAAAAAACCTGTTTTTTGCCAGAGGGTGGAGCTTAATGCGACACCCCCTTTTTGTGACAGTATTTTATTAAACGATACCCTGTGCCATCATAGCTTCTGCAACTTTCAAGAAACCTGCGATGTTTGCACCTGCAACATAGTTGTCCTTCATACCGTATTCTTCTGCCTTGTTTGTCATTTCGTGGCAGATATTTACCATTATGCCGTGAAGTTTAGCGTCAACTTCATCAAATGTCCAGCTTAATCTTTCGCTGTTCTGGCTCATTTCAAGTGCTGATGTAGCAACACCGCCTGCGTTTGCAGCCTTTGCGGGAGCAAAGAGAACGCCTGCCTTCTGGAATACATCAATTGCTTCAAGTGTTGAAGGCATGTTTGCACCTTCACCAACAGCCTTTACGCCGTTAGCAACAAGTGCTTTTGCATCGTCTTCGTTAAGTTCGTTCTGTGTTGCGCAGGGAAGTGCGATATCACACTTGATGTTCCAAACACCCTTGCCGTCGTGATATTCTGCATCCTTGTGAGTTTCACCGTATTCGGAAAGTCTGCCGCGGCGAACAAATTTAAGATCCTTAACGTATTCAAGGTCAACACCGTTCTTATCATAGATATAACCTGTTGAATCTGAAAGAGAAACGACCTTTGCACCAAGCTGTGTAGCCTTTTCGGCAGCAAATACAGCAACGTTACCTGCACCCGAAACAACAACTGTCTTGCCCTTGAAGCTGTCACCCTTAGCGTTGAGCATTTCTTCTGTAAGGTAAACAAGACCGTAGCCTGTAGCTTCTGTTCTTGCAAGTGAACCGCCGAATGTAAGACCCTTGCCTGTTAAAACGCCTTCGTAAAGACCTGTTATTCTCTTATACTGACCGTACATATAGCCAACTTCACGTCCGCCTACACCGATATCACCTGCGGGAACGTCAACATCAGCGCCGATATGTCTGTAAAGCTCTGTCATAAAGCTCTGGCAGAAACGCATAACTTCGTTATCGGATTTGCCCTTGGGGTCGAAATCGGAACCGCCCTTGCCGCCGCCGATTGGAAGACCTGTAAGGCTGTTCTTGAATATCTGCTCGAAACCAAGGAACTTGATTATACCAAGGTTAACTGAAGGATGGAATCTTAAACCGCCCTTGTAAGGTCCTATAGCAGAATTGAACTGTACTCTGTAACCGCGGTTTACCTGTACATTGCCCTTGTCATCGATCCAAGGTACTCTGAACATTATCTGACGCTCGGGCTCTACAAGTCTTTCAAGTAAAGCTGCCTGCTCAAAACGCGGATTAGCCTCAATAACGGGCTTCAATGTGTTAAGAACCTCTGTTGCTGCCTGATGGAACTCGGGCTGTGCGGGGTTCTTTGCAATAAGTTCGCTTAAAACACGATCTACATAACTCATTTGTTAATTCCTCCCTGTTGTGCTTTTGTTTTTTTATGCTTTTAATATAGGAAATAATTTTCCGCCGCAGATAGTTCAGTCTGAAAAAACAAATTTTGCAATTAGTCTTTGCTGACTGTTATCCTTGTGGATTTATTATACAATGATTTTGCCGTTCTGTCAACCGAAAATTTCAAAAAATGATTGAAATTGTTGATTTTAATCATTTTTTAGTCAAATTTTGCAACTTTTGATTTAAAACTTGTGCAATTTTTTGGATTTAAAAATTCATTTTTGGGTTCCCGATACGGGCGGGAAAGTGTTTTTATCTGCTCTTTTTGCAAGAAATACCTCTGCAAGCACCATAGTTTCTGCAAGATCATGCAGAAGTCTGCCGCTGCTCCAATCTTCCGTACAGCTTTCAAGGCATATTTCTTCTGCGCCGTCATAGGCGTTTGCAGCCATATCAAGTGTTTCTGTTGTTATTTTGTCTATACAGGTGCGGTCGGGTCCTATATCACGCATTATAGGGCTGCCTTCATATATACTGCTTTTAACTGCTTTTTTTACATATGGCAGCAATTTTTTTGCAGTTTTGGGATACATTTCCTGCATCAGCTCGAAATCTGTGTTGATATTGCTGTCAAATTGCGTAATATCATCTTTTGCAAGCGTTTTTTCTGCATTCTGCGCATTGAGTATGCCACCAATAGAGGATTCTATAACGGTATTTTGTTTGTTACGGTAATACATAACTGCCTCTTTATAATTTTTGTATATAATATGAAGAAAAGCAGAAAATGTTGCCAAAGTTTTTTCGGATATTTTTTGATAAAATCAGTTGTCATATGAAAAATCAGCAACTATACTGCCTTTGCCGACTATTTCTTTAAGACCTTCCGTATTGTTTATGTGTCCTATCTTTGTATAGGAGTAGGGCGTGTCGAAACTATCATAAAACAAGACTATACAGTCGTCACCGTAAAGCATAATATCTCCTGCGTTAATATGACCGATTTTTTGCGAAGCCGCCGTAAAGGATATATCGGTATATACAAACTTTTCGTTGCCGTTAAGTTCGCTCATGTTGAAAGTTTTGGGGCAAAGCTTTGCAAATTCCTCGGCAGCCTTGGTGTCGCTTAAATCTATTGTAAAAGTTTTGCCATTTATTGTTACATTGAGTTTTTTATCTGCTTTGTTATCGTTATCAAATAGGTTTTTCAAAATAATTATACAATCCTCAAAAGATATTATTCCATCGGAGTTCATATCAAGCTTTTCGTCGTAATCAAGCTGTTTTTCGGCTATATTAAGTACCGTAACGGCATCCCTTATATCGGGCGTTTCGGCGTTGACAGTTGCGGTAAATATAAATAATGAAAGTAATGTTACAAGTATTCTTTTGAGCATTTTCTTCTCCTTTCGTTTTTAACAAACATAATAAAAGCATATTTTTATTGTGTTTTGAGGCAGTTATTTCAAATAAAATATTGAATTATCCGCAAAAGGCAATTAAGGCCTTTTTTTCATTGCTTCATTGGCTTCTTCGTCCCATACGACTCTTTCGGGACCAAGCGTACCGTACATTGTATTTTCAAACGAATATACGATCTTTGCTGTTTTGATAAGCCTTTCGTTGTCTACATCGTCTTTAAAAGTACTGAGACGGTCGTATATATCCTGTGTTATTTCATAGTTATACTGCTCGCGTCCCTCTCGGCTTGTGTATATTATTTCGGCAAAATACCGTCTGATGTCCGGGTCATAGTATGCACTCCAGTTGTTTCCGTTCTTTTTTGTTTTCATTTTGTCCTCCTTAAGATCTGTTGATACAATTACATTATATCACAAATTTCAAGAAGTTACAATTATTATTATAGGTTTGTTCTTTCCGCTTTTTATGTGCATCATAAACTATTGACAATCTGCGCTGTTTGATATATAATAATTTTTATATGGGAAAGTATGTATATGAGCATATTTTCAAATTTAATTAAAGGAGAACAACATCGTGGCTGAAAGTAAAAAAATTGTTTTGACCAGTGAAGGTTATGCCAAAATACAGGAAGAACTTGAACATCTTAAAGTTGTAAGAAGAAAGGAAGTTGCACAGAAGATCAACGAAGCGCGCAGTCAGGGCGACCTTTCCGAAAACGCAGAGTATGATGCAGCTAAAGAGGAACAGGCAGAGATAGAAGCACGTATAGTTGAACTTGACAATATGATACGCAATGCTGAAGTTATCGCCGAAGACGAACTCAACAGCGGTCATGTGAGTCTGGGTAACACGGTAAAGCTTTTTGATGAGGAATTCCAGGAGGATGTTACTTATTCTATTGTAGGTTCTGCCGAAGCCGACCCCGAACAGGGAAGAATATCAAACGAATCACCGCTCGGCACCGCTCTTATCGGCCATGTTATCGGCGATATAGTTGAGGTAAACGCTCCCGATGGAGTTATAACATTTAAGATTTTGGACATTATGTAAGCAGGAGACAGAAAAATGGCAGAAGAAAATGTAAAGCAATTGAATGAACTGCTGCAGGGCAAGCGCGATAAGCTTACCGAACTTCAGCAGATGGATATGGATCCGTTTAAAATAGTAAAGGCTGATGTCAGCAACCACAGTAAAGAAATAAAGGAAAATTTCGAGCAGTTTGAGGGTAGGGTAGTTACCGTTGCGGGACGTATGATGAGCAAGCGTGTTATGGGCAAGGCAAGTTTCTGCGGTTTACAGGACAGAGACGGCTCTATCCAGCTTTATGTCACCCGCGATAACCTCGGAGAAGATATTTACAACACCCTTTTCAAGAAAAAATACGATATAGGTGATATTATCTGGGTGAAGGGTGAGGTCTTTAAAACGCAGAAAGAAGAGATCTCAATAAAGGTTTCGGAAATACAGCTTCTGAGCAAATGTCTCCAGGTGCTTCCCGAGAAGTTCCATGGTCTTAAAGACCAGGATCTGCGATATCGTCAGCGTTATGTCGATCTTTTTATGAACCCCGAAGTCAAGGAAACTTTCTTGAAAAGAAGTGCAATAATCAAAACTATCAGAAATTATCTTGACAACCTTGATTTTCTTGAAGTTGAAACACCTATGCTCCAGACTATCGCAGGCGGTGCAGCTGCAAGACCTTTTATCACACACCATAATACACTTGACATTGATATGTATATGCGCATTGCGCTTGAACTTCCGCTTAAAAGACTTATCGTAGGCGGTCTTGAACGCGTTTATGAAATAGGCCGTGTTTTCAGAAATGAGGGTATGGATATTAAGCACAATCCCGAATTTACTCTTATGGAACTCTATCAGGCATATACAGATTACCACGGTATGATGGACATTACAGAGGGTATTATCAAGGAAGTTGCCGATAAAGTAGCAGGTACAAGAGTGATAAATTATCAGGGCATAGAGCTTGATTTCAGCAAGCCTTTCGAGCGTCTTTCCATGGTGGATGCAGTCAAGAAATATGCAAATGTTGATTTTGACAAGATTGAAACACTTGAACAGGCACGCGCACTTGCAGACGAGCATGAGATCCACTATGAAAAACGTCACGGCAAAGGTGAGATACTCAACCTCTTCTTTGAGGAATATGTTGAAGAAAAGCTTGTGCAGCCCACTTTCATCATTGACCACCCTGTTGAGATATCTCCGCTTACAAAAAGAAAACCCGATAAGCCCGATTATACCGAGCGTTTCGAGCTTTTCATAGTAGGCCGCGAGTTTGCTAACGCATACAGCGAACTCAATGACCCTATCGACCAGAGACAGCGCTTTGAACATCAGGCAGCTCTTCGCGCACAGGGCGATGACGAAGCTGAATTGATAGATGAAGATTTTATGCTTGCGCTTGAATACGGTATGCCACCAACAGGCGGTATGGGAATGGGTATTGACAGACTTGTTATGCTCTTCACCGATGCAAGCACCATCAGAGATGTACTGCTTTTCCCGACAATGAAGCCGATTGAGCAGTAAAAATGCTCAAAGCCCACTGTTTATGCGTGTTACAGAATTTGGAAATTTAAGAAAAATCGGTTTTGACACCAATTTGACACCATTTCAGATTTTTCAACACATAGAATTATGTAGGGTTATACATTGAGTACATCAATTAAATATTTTTATAAGAAGAACCGAGTTTTAGTGCTTGGTTCTTTTTTTCGTCTCAAAACAGACCCTTAAACACTTATATGAGAGGAGATATATTATGTTTAACATCGAAAATTTAATAACACCAAAATTAAAGGAACAGCTTGATTCGCTTGAACACGAAAAGACGAAAGCTGTTTTTTTATTGCGTATTCTTGATTATGAAACTTACTTTCCGCACCAAGCTTATGATATTGCCAAGCAATGGATGGAAAGGACAGGCACAAGATATATTCCCGAAAGATATGCAAAAATCAATGATGACAAGGAGTTTATCCTGAAATATGCCGAAAGAGAAAAGGATTTGTCGCTAACCAAAAAACTGATAAACGATTTATGCGAAGATATAAACAACGGCAGCAAAGAACACAGTAGTATTATCCGAAAAGCAAAAAGAGGACCATTGGTTCTTGACAATATGGATGGTTTCACATTCTTATTACCCGATGGGACAATAATCGAACCTGAACCGCCAAAGCCGAAAGAACTGCTAAAGCCTAAAAAGAGGACGCTTGCCGAAACTTTAGCATTTTTCAAAGAAATTGCAGAATATGAAAAACATCGAAGATAAGCATTGAAAGGAGATATATATGGAAAACAGAAAAAGAAACGAAAGATTAAATTTAAGATTTTCAGAAGAAGAACGGGATGCACTTTACAAAATGAAAGAAAAAGGCGGTTACAAGACTCTTGTCGATATGGTGACTGCGGCAGTCAACGGGCGTAAAATTGTTAAAATCAACACAGCACCTTTACTTGGCATATTGGGCGAGTTAAGCAGAATTATGGTAAATATCAGGCAGATCGAGCGTGTTGCTCAACAATGCGGAACTCGAAATCGTCTGTTTGCCGAAATGAAACAGGATATAATGGAATTAACTGAATTTGTGCAGAAAAAACTTGATTTGCTTGAAGCTGCAAAGAAAGGAGAGTTTGATGGCTTATACAAAGATTATGCCGATAAAAGACCGGACCCACTTGCAGACGAGCATTAACTACATTATTTCGCCCGAAAAAACCTCAAATCAGGTCTATGTTGAGGGATTTTACTGCACTCCTGCCCGTGCCGAAAAGGATTTTGAATACATTTACAATATGGGAACGAAAATCGGCTGTATAAAGGCACATCATATCGTGCAGTCATTTACACCCGATGATAAAATATCGCCCGAACAGGCTATGGAAATCGGTCGGAAACTGATGCGCCGCTTATACCCGGATCATCAGTATGTGTTGGCTGTGCATATTGATAATGGTCAAGTGCATAATCACATTTTGATCAATGCGGTAAATTTTACCGACTACAAAAAGCTGTATGCTACAAAGAAAAGTCTTGAAACCTTGCGTAATATCAGCGATGATCTATGCCGTGAAAACGGATTGGAGATTATACCGCCCGACAGCAAACTTCAAAAAATGCGTTTGCAGGCTTCTATTGATGCCGCGATAGAACGGGCACATACTTTTGATGAATTTATCGGTATAATGAAATCGTTTTATTATGAAGTGAAACACGATAATTTTTATACTTTCAAATGTATGGAAGATGCACGTTTTATGCGAATGAATTCATTGGGAACGGCATATTCGGAAGAAGCGATAAAAAAGCGTATAAACGGAGAAAAGATAAGAAATCAGTCCATATCCGTCTATTACAACACGAAAAAACGTTTGTCTAACAGGTCAAAACTGAAAGACACGATACGATATGCCTTAAAAAATTCAAACAGCTATGATGAATTTTTACACTTGCTGAAAAATGAGGGTATAGAAATAAAAACAGGCACACATCTTGCAATGAAAATTCCAACGGCAAAGAAATTTATCCGCGTTGAACGACTTGGTACGGAATACTCCGAAGATATGTTGAAACTGTACTTTGCGAATCGTGCCGAATATGAACATCTCAAAAGTACAGCAAATCAAACAAAAGTTGAACATTTGGTGCAAAATGCCGAATACAATAAATATGCCGCCGTTCATAACATCAATGTTCAAATCCGTATGATGAATGCACTTTCGGAAATGGGCATAGACGGCATTGATGAATTAAAGGCAAAAATCAAAGAACTTGAAGAACAAGTCAACGATAACAGCCGTGATATGGAGATCATTTCAGAAAGATTAAATGATGAGCGAAATTATATCAACGCTGTGCGTAATTATTGGCGGTTGAAGCCTATATATGCGGAGTATAAAAGTATAAAATCCGATGCTGACAAAGAGATCTTTATGCTGGATCACCAACAGGATGTAGATGATTATAAACGTGTTGTCGATACAATAAATGCGGTAAAAGCAAGCGGGAAATTCAAAGATACCGCAAGTGTAAAAGCTAATATCAAAGTCGACGAACAAAAGAAAGCCGAATTGGAAGAACAACGCAAAAAATACAAGGAAGAACTGCAAAAATGCAGGCTTATACTTGAAAATCTTAAAAGTATGGGACTTGTGGAAGAAGGTGAAATCGAGGAAGAATACAGTTATTCGTCATATCGTGATAATTCAAGGTAATAAATATCATTTGACAACCATCTATGAATATTATATAATGAACATAGGGAACATAGTGATATGATTGGATTTTAGGAGGTGTTACTATGGCCGGATATGCAACATACTGCAATCGACCTGTGAGAATAAGCAGAGTTTCAAAAGCAAAAAACAAGTCGCTGCACCGTAAGAAAGTGTCAGAGTTTATCAACACTCACGATATTATTGTTACTTTTGATGAAAATACAGGCGAACGCACGGTAGAAACGAGATTGAAGAAAAATGACACAGTTGAATGATTTTATTGCAATCCCATTTACTCAAAAAATACAAAAAGACATCGCAAATGAGTTTGATTGCGGCAATGACTATATAACAAGTTTCCTCCATAAATCAGATGCGTTGAATTCTTCTTACGGAAAGACTTATGTTTGGATAACAGAGGGTCAAAACGAAATTATCGGATATTATAATATAGAAATGTCCTATGTGGAAGATGAAGACGGCATCAAACAAGGCGGAGCGGCACATATAAATTATTTTGCCATTGACAAAAAATGGCAGGGTAAAACTATTGATAATGATTTGAAGTTTTCCGATTTGCTTTTGAATGATTGTATAAATCGGATCGACTTTATCCGTGAAAATATGATTGGCTGCTCATTTATCACATTATTTTCCACTCCCGAAGGAGAAAACTTATATCTGCGTAATGATTTTGAAAATGCGCAAAACAAAGATATGTCGGCACCGCCCGGTATGTCTGAAAAAACAGGCGGAAAACTTATGTTCTTGTGTTTGGATATTGAATAACTAAAAAACTAAATCATAATCAGGTGTATTGTTGGGTTATACTCGACAATGCACCTGATTTTTTTTGTTTTGTCCCAAAATCTCGGTGCAAAAAAGGTTTATGCCTTTTATGTGTCTGTATTGTAAAATGGTTACAATATAAGAATAACCCGAAACTTCGGGCAGAAAGGGACAAAAATATGGATAATAATTATATCGACTATGCCCGTGTATCAACGGCACAGCAGAATGAGGACAGGCAGATTATAGCCTTGACGGAATACGGTGTACCGCCTAAAAATATCTACATCGACCACCAAAGCGGCAGGGATTTTGAACGCAAGAATTACAAACGTATGATTAAAAAGCTGAAAAAAGGCAAAGTTCTTGTTGTTAAGAGCATTGACAGGCTTGGCAGGAACTATGACGAGATAATCGAACAATGGCATTATATCACAAAAGAAATCGGTGCTGATATAAAGGTCATAGATATGGAGCTGCTTGACACTACAACCCACAAAAATTTGCTTGGCACTTTCATATCGGATTTAATTTTGCAGCTTTTATCATTTGTCTACAAGGGGCAGACCATGCAAAAGTGATGTGATTTGTAACAACAAGCAAAAAATCATCGATACTACGATAAAACTTATCAAAACACACGGTGCAGACTTTTTGACTGTGCGGAATGTATGTCAGGCGGCGGAAGTGGCAACAGGGACTTTCTATCACTATTTCAAAAACAAGGATGATTTGCTGATATATTTCATAAGAGATATTTCTTTTGCCAAATGTGAGCTGAAAACACCGCTTACAGACATTTCCGGCAGAGTGTGTGAACTTTATATGAATCTGATAAATCGCTATATGGAACTTGGAAAAGACTTTATGCGTAATTTTTACACTACATCAAATCAGGCTCTATCAGCATATATGGGTTTAAAAGACGGTAAATTTGCCGAGGCTACGGTTATGGAACGCTGTGAGAGGGAACTTCAATTGGCTCAGGAGAACGGTATCATAGAAAAAAATGCAGATGTCCACACTCTTTCTGCTGACATCTGTACTATTGTTAAAGGCTGTGTGTTCGAGTGGTGTTTGAATGATGTAGATATGGATGTTGCTGCGACACTTTATCGAATAGAAGATTCATACATTAAGGGCTATCTTATAAAATTGGAGGAAAAACGATAAAAAATGAGAGTCAAGCATTTAGTGACAATAGATATTTCATAGGCTTGCGCTTTCACCTTGCTTGTAAAATTCACTTCAAATCTTGTAAATTCGTATCCGTTCATAACAATTACAGCTCCCTCTGCCATCGTGACTTTTGTGATTATGCAGACCGCCATTGCGGCGGTCGCCTTTCACTTTGATAACCTCTTTAACATTTCCACACTTGTAATTTCCAATCCTCCATTATTATGTAGTCATTGGATAAATCAAACTTGCTGTACCTCAATAATGTGTGGTTGTAGTGCAGTATAAATTCATCGGCACTTGTATTTTCCGGTCATTTTATTTTCTCTTCTGACGTTATAATGTTTTCCTACGTGGTTTAGGTTATTTCAAAAGCTTTTCCTTTGTTGTAAACATATTACCTCTAAACCGCAGAAATATCCACTTATTTTTCGCTATAAACCGTACAAATATGTACCTTTAAGGATGATGGTTGATTGTGTATAACATCTAATGAATATTGCAGTAATTCAGGGTGTTGAAAACTGCGATGTTGGTATAAAGAACACGGATATTAAGCTGATATTCGTATAAGCAAGACCGCAAAATATGAATAAACAAAAATAAACAAAAATTTTTCATAATTTACTGACAACTAACGGTGTTTTGTGCTATAATCAAATTAAGAATACAAAAATACACAAAATATTCGGGTCATGGTAATACAGCGGCCATAACAGCCGCAAAATAATAAAGGAGTGAAACAGCTTATGAGAACTAAAATGAAACGATTTTTAAGCATCCTGCTCAGCACCACGATGGTGTCGGGCTTGATGCCGTGGACGGGTCTGACGGTCTTTGCAGGCACGAGCGTGAACTATGTGGACGAAGAGGGTCAGAGCGAGGGAAGTGTGGACTGTGCGCCCGTGGCGGAGTCTATGGGAACGGGATGGTATGTTTCCGATAACGTTACTTTCGATAAGCGTATCGAGGTGTCGGGCGATGTCAACCTGATACTGAAAGACGGCTGCACCCTCAAGGCGAACGATGGTATTCACATAAAGACGGACAGCAGCCTGACCATCTGGGCGCAGAGTACGGGAGAAGGCTGCGGCGCACTGGAGGCAAAAAACAATAATCGGAACAGCTGGAAAGCGGCTATCGGCGGCAATGCGGAAACCGATAAGAACGGAAAGTACATCGACTATACCGGCAGCATTACTATCAACGGCGGAAAGATACTTGCCAACGGCGGTCCAAGAGAATTTAAGGAATACGGCTGGGGCGGCGCAGGCATCTGCTGCGAGAGTGTAACCATCAACAGCGGTAATATCACAGCATGGGGCAAGGGCTATGGAAAAGATATGATCAGCGGTGCAGGCATTGCCGGCGATGAAGTTACTATCAATGGCGGCACCATTGAAGCCAAAGGCAGATCCGGCATAGGCGGAAACATATATGAGAGCTGCGGCAATATCACCATCAACGGCGGCAAAATCTATGCCGAAGGTTTCCATGGTGGCACGGGCATCGGCGGAGCTTACAAAGGGGTTATGTACAATAATATTGTCATCACCGGAGGCAACGTCACCGCTGTATGCTACGATGGTGCCGGCATTGGCACAGGTGAGAAAGGGGAACTTGCGGGCAAAGTTGAAATAAGCGGCGGCGATGTCACCGCCACCGGTCGCACCTTTAGTGCCGGCATTGGTGCGGGCATGGATGGAAGCGTGAGTGGTGATATCGTCATAAGTGGCGGTAAAGTAAAAGCAAACGGCAGTGCGGCGGGTATCGGCTGTGGTAAATGGGGGCAGCTTGACGGCACGGTTACTGTCAGTGGCGGCGAGGTCACCGCTACGGGCGGCGTTGGCATTGGTGCGCCTTCTTATAGCACATTTGCAAAAAAAGGCAAGATTCTTATAAAAAAAGGCATCGTTACTGCCACAGGCGGTTATAACAGTACAGGCATCGGTGTAGGTTCTTCCAACTCTAATTTATCAGCTATATTTAAAGGTACGGTCGAAATCAGCGGCGGCGAAGTAACTGCCACGGGAGGCGAAGATGCCGCAGGCATCGGAAGCGGTTACTGGACATTATTTGATAAAGAAGGAACGATCCGAATTACCGGAGGCAAAGTCACTGCCACTGGCTCCGGTTCCGGTGCAGGTATCGGTGCAGGTTATAGGAATAGCTTTTTGGGTACAGTCGAGATCGGTGGTGGTGAAGTAACTGCCACGGGAGGCGAAGAAGGCGCAGGCATCGGTTCCGGTGCCCGTAGTGCCGACTCAGATGTATTTAAGGGCATCGTCAAAATCAGCGGTGGCACCGTCACCGCAAAAGGCGGCAGCGAAGGAGGTGCGGGCATCGGTGCAGGCAAGAACAGTAACGCTACCAATGGTCATGTCCATATCAGCGGTGGCACCGTCATTGCAAAAGGCGGCGAAGGCGGCGCAGGAATCGGCGGCGGCAATGAAAGCTGGTGGTATGGCGGCGAGGGCTGCGACGATGTACAGATCACAGGCGGCACTGTATTTGCTCAGTCGGGCGAAGGAAACTGCAGTGCTATCGGTCACGGCGATGATGTCGGACACATGGGTAATATCACCTTCGCCAATGGTCTGCGTGTGCAGACAGATTCCAGAACAGACGGCGGAATCGATGGCGATTACAGAAACAGGAAAGACGATCCGGATGCTACAATTCCTTTCTTCACGGTATCCGAACGTGACGGTGCCTGTATGTACAACCATACGGCACTGATAAGCAAGTGCGAACATCCTATGGACAAGGGATACAACGACGGCTGTACGGGCATCACCGAAAAAGTACATAAGCGTGCCGACTGTCTGTATTGCGGGCATACCTTCGTGGAGGAGGCGCACACCTTTAACAGTGAAAATAAATGCACCGTCTGTGGCTATAAGAACTTGATATGCACTGTCACGTTTGATGCCAACGGCGGCAGCGGCACGATGGGCGCAAAGAAAGTGGCTCCGGGCAATAAACTCACGCTGCCCGAGTGCGGCTTTACAGCACCGTCGGGCAAGGCCTTTGCGGGTTGGGAGATAGACGGAGCGATCTATGCACCCGACAAGTCGGTGAGTATCAACGAAAATATCAAGGTCAAAGCATTCTGGTCGAGGGCTTACCCACTGTGGGTCGGCGGCATCAGGGTGACCGAATATAACTCCGGGGACATCTTGGGAGACGGCAAGATCGCCTACGACAAACTAAGCCATACCCTGACACTGAATAGCGCATGGATCAGCAGCAGTTCATCCTACAACGGGATCTACGCAGGCATCATAGACGGGATAGGACAGCTTAAGATCGTCGTGATCGGAAACAGCATGGTGAATGTAGCAGATGCCGATTACGGCATATATTCATTCGGCGCTCTGTCTGTCAGCGGCACAGGTCGACTGAGCGTGCAGGGCAAAGACGGCATCGGTACAGGAAAAGATCTTGATATTTCCATAGCCGAACTGAACGCAAGCGGCGACAATTACGGCATAAATGCGAACGGAAACATCAACATCAGTAACAGTACCGTATCCGTTAAAGGAGCGGAATATGGTATCAATGCTTTGTCAAACATCGTCATTAACGGCGAAAACAGCGTTGTCATTGCAACAGCGACAGGCAGCACGGGTCAGGCAATGAAAGCAGGTCAGATCATCGGCTTTGACAGCACCCTTGGCATTGTTACCCCTACAAACGGAACGAGCAGCGAGGGAAAAATTCTGGACAAGAACAGCAGCACGGCAAAACAGGTCATGATCTCCGCACCCGTGGGCTATGACGTATGGGTGGGTCAGACTCAGGTCAGCAGCAGCAACTTTGCCGATGTGCTGAAAGACGGCAGCGTCAGCTATGACCCCGATACCCATATCATGACTTTCACAACGGCTCCGACTATTAACGGCACTTACGCAAATGCGATGATACGAGCCGAACACGACTTGACTGTCGTTGCTCCCGAGGGCGGGCTGACATTGAAAAACAATTCTGCCGCCGTGGGTATCAGCACAGCAGGAAGCCTTACGCTGCAGGGAAACGTAACGATCAATACGACGAAGCGAGCGATACTGACGGGTGACGATTTAACCGTTGTCGGTGATCTGACTGCGAAAACTGACAACAGTGATGCGGACAATAACCTTATCCAGACAAGCGGCAATATCAATATAGACGGAAACCTGACGGGCAATTTCGGGAAAGGCAGCGGTTTGGTTGCTACACATGGCGGCGTTAAGGTGACAGGAAATGTGAACCTTGTCGGCAGCGAAGATGCCGTAAATCTCATTCGTGCCGGATCCGATATTGACATCGGGGGCGATGCGTACAGTTTTATCAAACAAGGTATTGCCACCACCTATAACGGCTCTGCCAACGGTTTTGTGGCAAACGGAGACATCAGCGTGAGCGGCAATGTGGACCTGTCCGCAGGTGAGACCGCTCTCCGTTCGGAAAACGGCAGCATTAACGTTGTCGGCGGAAAATGGGAGTTGAACAAAAACTCTGACGGTACAGTTGCCATGGATGCCGTATTCATTAACATTCCCGACACTCACGAGGTAACGGGACCCGACGGCGGCAAAGTGAAGACATATACAACGGAAGATCTGACCCGACAGACGATATACGATGAAAATGCTGTTGCAAAAAGCGTGGTCATTGAACGGAAGTCGGACGTGACCGAAGAGCAGCCCGCAGCACCGACAGTACAGGTGGATCCCACAAGTGTATTGCTGACCTACGGTGCGGAAAGGACACTGACCGCCGTTGCTGCGGTCGACCCCGAGACTGCCCGCGGCACGCTGAAATATTGCTGGCAGATACAGGAAGACGGCGTATGGCGAAATGCAGCCGACGGCATAAACCTGACCGAATACACGATACCTGCCGATCAGGCAGCAGGTGAGTACAAATATCGCTGCAGGGTGATCAATACATTGAACGGCGAAAGCGAACAGGCGGATTCCAACGAGGTCACCGTGACCATCGTGAAGGCAGAACCGGAGATCACAGCACCTAAGCAGATCAGCCTGACATACAACGGAAAACCTCAGCGCCTTGCCATGAGCGGCAGCGCGAACGGCGGAATTATGTTGTATAGCTTGGACAACCAAAATTGGAGCAGCACCGTTCCTACTGCGACAAATGCAGGGATCTATACGCTGTATTATAAGGTGCAGGGCGACGAGAACTATAACGATCTGCCCGGCGATCAGCTTAGTGTGTCGATCGCGAAGCGAAAACTTACAATCACTGCCGAAGACAAGGAAAAGTTCTGCGGCGAGGCAGACCCCGAACTGACCTATCTTGTAGAGGGACTTGTATCCGGAGACGGACTGGAAGGACAGCTGACCCGTGAAACAGGCGAGGAAGTCGGCACATACTTGATTTCCGCCGAGGAGATCGTCCCTGTTGATCACTGCAAGGATAACTATACGCTGATCCGCCAGGGTGCTGTGCTTAAGATAAATGGGGCATTGGGCGATGTTAATAGTGACGGCAAAGTAGATAATGAAGATGCTGCACTTATACTTAAATATTCAAGCGGCATTGATGCAGATATAAACACATCTGTTGCAGATTATAATAAGGACAATACTATTGACATCCGTGATGCAATAGCCATTCTTAACAAACCATCATAATCATAACATTTTTAAGGGCAGATGATGCTTGAGGTATTGTCTGCCCATTTTGGTGCCAAAGTGTAACTAAGGGTGGTTAAGCAGAGACACAAATATAATAATAGGCATAATATTAACCACAGTTTAAATATAGCAGAAAAGCTATGTCAAGGTATGGCGAAATGATAATTTTTAGAGGTACTATAGAAAAAAAGATAAATATAGTTCTCGCAAGTGCAATTTTTCTTGTAACATATTTTATTGTGTGATATAATTCCATTATCGGAAGATACATCTTCCTCTAACCTTCGCAAAAACATCACTAAAGTGCTGTTTTTACTCAGATAAATCAATCGAGTTGAGAAAATAAATTTTCTCCCCTCTCATAATTTACATTATAAACTGATGTTGTAAAAATGTCGATATTATGCGGGACAGGGGTCAGACACCTGTCCCGTATTGTTAATGAAGAAACCGCAAAGCAGATCAAAAGGTGCTATACCCAGGGTCGAGCTATTTATGCAATAAAAACCGCTCATACGATCGCTATAGTTCGCAGACACTATATCATCGGCTAAGCGGATAACTTTTTATTATGAATTTTTATTACATTATGCCGTTACCGATAAATAACAGCTCCGGACGTGTACCGTATTCTAAATCATCAAACTCAATAATGTTTTTGCCTTTTGTTTGGGAAGATACACGGAAATATATAACTTTTACAAATAAGGACGGAAAGAAAGTCCGAAATAAAAAACTGACCGAGATATTCAAAGAGGATTTCACAAAGGAGGCGTTACTGAATGACTTTGGAAGAAATGGCACAGCGGCGGCAATCGACCAAATCGAGCGAGAACTCAACAAGCGAGAAACAGAGCTATATATTGACGAAACTGAACGAGGAGAACAAACATTTATCGGAGCAGAACAAGACACTTGCGGCGAAGAACACGACATTGACGAAGAAGAATACGAGCCTGAAGATAAGGTGTTACGAATGGCAAAGACAGATGCCGAGAAGATGAACAGACACTCCGCATAAAACACAAGGGACAGCGTGAGCTGTCCCTGTGTGGTTGCATTATGAATTTTAGCTTGCCATATTTAATATAGCAATTACATCAAGCATATCTTTTCTGCCGTCACTGTTTGCATCGGCTATTTCAAGCTGTGTTTCGTCAAGCTGAATACTCCCCGATATGTATTTTAACATAATTGCGGCATCTTCCTCATCTAAACTACCGTTTTTGTTAAGGTCTCCCTGCTTGTATTTAACAATAAGGTTTATCGGAACCGCATTTGCATTGGTTGCATACAAACCTGCACCGAGTTTTGCAATTATTGACGTATTGCTTGGATTTAATATAACGGAATAGTTCTCGTCGGTACTTGAATATACAACAGGCAAGTTACCTTTTATAAGTTTGGTGGTTGTTTTTGTTTCGCCTTTCGGTATATACGTAAACCACAGTTTATAATAATTATCCGTCGGGGCTGTGCTGTCGGAAAATTCAAATTCTATATCATCACCGAAATAGAGCATAACTGTTTTTTCGTTTCCGTCAACAGTTATTTTATTGTCTGCTTCTTCCCATTTTGCGTAAAGAGTTATATCACCCTTTATTACCGTATCGAAGTCGAAATTTTCGGTACGGTCTTCATCGGTGTACCAACCCGATACAATATATCCGTTTATCGCATTTACAGCGGGATATGATGCCTTGTTGTTGTATAAAACCGTCTGTACGGGCGGTGCCGAACCTATTCCGCCCGTATCGAAAGTTACTTTACATTCCTTTGTTTCAAATTTTGAAAGGAAGGTCATATCCTCGTTTACTGTTACCTCATCACCGGGATAATATGGGTTTTCTTCCGATACATCTTTATTGTGCACCCAATATGCAAATTGTTTGCCTGTCGGTACTGTACCGTTATAGTCGGGCATGGTGAGTTCTTCACCCTCACCAACATAAATGTGCTCTATCTCCTGACTGCTGCTGTCCAAAAACTGTGCTATTCGTTTTCTGCCCCAGACCGCTTTTACAACTATGTTGCTTGTTACCGTATACTTGTAACCCGCTTTAATATAATTGCCGTTTATACTCCAATATATAAATACAGAATCATCATCGGGCGGTGTAAAAGGACATTTGGGGAGAGTAACCTCGGTACCAGTTACTGCTTTAATGGGATCCATAGTTCCGCTGCCGCCGTTTGGATCAAAAGTCACGGTATATTCTCCGACATAGAAAGGCTGACTGTCCAAATAATCTCCGAAATAGCTGTGTACCCTTATAAAACACATTTTTCCCTCTGCACCATCGGCAGTGCAGCCTCCGCTGCCGCCTTGAGCGATATAGTTTGTACCGCCGACTTCCCAAAGTTCCGTCGCACCTAAGGGGTCAAAACTTGTTTTAAATGTTATTAGATGTTGTTTTGGATTATAAGCAGGTTCTTCAATAAATCTGAAATCAAAATAAAACGGTTCGCTGTCAACATATTCCTCATATCCGTAATAAGCTCTTAAATAATACTGCACCCCAACTTTTGCCGCATCAAAATTAAATATGCCGTAACTGTTTCCGGATTGATTATCGACCGCCTCATCCGTATCACATCTTATGCATGACACAAGCGAAGGCACAAAACCTGTTTTGAATTTTAGCTTTCTTATACTTCCCTCAATAGATTTGGGCTGTTCTATAAAATCAAAATATTCCACTTTAAACGGCGGACTTGTAACATAATAACCGTAGGTGGATCCGTAGTACGCTCTTATAACGCAGGTCTGTCCCAATACATCATCCATAGAGCAGCTTGTTTCGCCGGCATCGGCCAAAAAAGTGCCGGCTTCTGTATAAAGACCAACCATCAGGGGCTCAAAATTCAGTTCATAATAAACCGTATTGCCGATTGGGGTTGATGTGATAGCACTTTGCGGTGCATGAATAAAAGCGTAATCGGAATCCACTTTAAAAGTTTCGCTTTTTAAATATGTATAGTAACCTTGTTTATAATAAAACTGTATATAGCAGTTCTTGCCCTTTGTATTTTCATTTATGGGAATACGGGTACTGTCGGAGGTACTTGTGAGCACTTTTCCGTATTCATCGTAGACAACTATATCATACGGTTTAAAAGACAATTTATAGTAAATATATTGTTCGGTCGCTGACTCTATAACACAATGCGGCTGTTCCAAGATCGACAAAGCACTTGTAACGGTAAATGTATCACTGTCGGTATATTCGGTGCCCGCTGAATTGTATGCTCTTATAAAGCAGGTCTTTCCTATGGCATCGACTATGGGACAGGCGGAAGAACCGCCGTTTTTGCTGATACAGGCGCCGCTGTATTCCCAGATCTCGGAGGTTGCGTAGGTCGTGTCCAGTTTAAAGGAAACATAACCGTCACATTCAACGGTTCCATAGTCTGAATAGGCAATATATACATCCTGCGGCTGTTCAATAAAAACGGGTGCCGCCGCAAACACTGCTGTCCCCATAAACATAACCGCCGCAATTACAGCAACAACGGCAAAAAATGCCTTTAGTTCAAGGCTTCGCCCTGCCCGCGATACCTCCTCCGTTTTTCTTTGCAAACCTGCCGTTACGGAGAGCTTTAAAAACTTTCTGTTCATTGCTTTATCCCCTTTCTTTCAATGATTTTTTTGGTTAATATCCCGATAGTAACTTGCAGATATGGTTTATCAATTTATAGTATAACATATTATAACACTGTAAACAAGACCTTTAGTCGTAAATTTTCAATGAACGGTGTTATCAAAACTGCACAACAAAAAGAGCCACGCTTTCTCGCAGCTCTTAGTAATTCAGTTCTTTAGATTTAAAACATAGTGTCTTGCTCGAGAGTTTCCTTCCGCCCGTATTCTGCCTTCATCGATCAGTTCGGCAATTAAAACTCTTACTCTTTGTTCACTCAGATTTAGGTAGTCAGCTAATTCGCTTGTTTTGCCGCTACTGTTTTTTAAAATATATTCCTCTATTTTTTGCTTGTTTGCCTGTGTTTTAGAGGGTTTGCTCGTTTCCGCTTGTTTTTGCCGCTTGTTTTTCTGCAAAAGAAAGCGTTAAAACTGTTCTGTCAGGGGCATATTGTTCATCGATATTGGGTGACATCCAACTTTACATTGATTTATGCTTTCTGTGGTGTAAGGAGAGCAAGAACATATTCTTTGGTGACATTGAACTTTTCTACTATTTTAGTAATAATATCATTTTCGGATTTACCTTCATCCTTCATATAATCAATTACTGCAAGTATTTTTTCAAGTTTATATCTTCTTTCCAATGCTTCGCACATATCGACACCTCCGTCCTTTTCTTCAAATTCCAAATCGAGTTTCATTGCGCTTTTTAAGAAATGAGCCGTTTCGGCACTTATCATTTTATGTCCTTCTTCTGCGATGATTTTATCAGCATCAGGGTCAGTAAAAATAAGTTTTTTATTCTTGAAAGATTTTACTCTTTTGCGGCATTGAACGAGTTTTTCCGTATAGATAGGATTGCTCAATATCTGATAAACGGAGGTTTTTGACCAATCGCAAGGGTATTTTGTGGAGTCCACAAAATGATTTGTTTTTGTGCGGTCTGTATAGGCTCTTGGTGTGGGAATACCCTGTTTTTTAGGTATTGTGCAATATCATAGCACCTTGTACCCTCCAAAGCCATTTGAAACATAGTTTTCACGATGTCGGCGGTCTTTTCGTCGGGAATAAGCCGGTGGCAGTTATCTTTTTCTTTGGTGTAACCAAATGCAGGACGGCTGCCCGTGTATTCGCCGCTTTTTTTATCTGCTGTTTTTTCATAGTTTTTCTATCCTTTCCACAGCGGATAAAGCATTGATGTATTTGCATAACACTATTGTACAATAGAATTACACAAAAGTAAATACCTATCCGCCATAATAAAATTTTTTATACTACCATTATAAAATATTTTCGGCGGTATAGCATTGAGTGGGAATTGCTATATTTCTGCTCTTTTTTTAGTTAGGGGGAATATATTTGAAACTGAATTTTAAAAATTTAATGTCTGTTATAGACAGCTACATAAGGGAGAGTAAACGCCTTAATCAGGTGAATTTTATCTGCAATCTTTTCGGCTATTTTGTTGAGAAGAATGAAGATTTTTACTTTGATAACGGTCGTGTGTGCCGTTGGCTAAAGGGTACGGCGGCAGTAAGCCCGAAGATAGTCAGATTTTACACACGCAGCACATCAAACTTTAATAAATTGGTGCTTGATGTTCGGGAGTTCCTGCTGCCTTGTCTTTACGATAAGGATATGGCAGTAAGGGAATTGTACACACTTGTTTCCAACGACGAAACATTGTCACAGCAAAAAAGGTCCGAGTTACTGATAAATTATTCTTGTGAAGAACTCTTTATCAGCGACCTTATAATATTTGCGTTGGAACGCAGATTTAAAAACCGAAAGGAGGTGTTATAAATGGAAAAGGAATACAAGCAGCTTGGCGAACCTGTTATTAAAATAATCGACGGTCAGAAATTTATTGTCCGTTCATTTGCAAATGCAAATTCGAGTCTTACGGCGGAGCAGATTTTTTTAGACATCCTTAAACGTAAAGTTACAGAAAAGGAATATATTTGAAGAACGTATATTATTTTATGTATATGGTCTACAAATATAGTCGGAGAAAATTGCACATATTGTTTATTGAATAATGTTAAGACTTGTGTTATTATAATATTATGGAGGGTTTATAAATAACCACAGATAAAGTAAATGTATTTAAGGGGTGGGGGAATACTATGAATAATATTAAAAAGCTAATTGCAATGCTCTTTTCGGCAATGGCGGTTATGCTGATGAGTACGTCGGTATTTGCAGAAGTTACGGGTGAAGGGACGCGATTTTCGCCTTTTATCGTTACCACATACAGCGAATTACAACAGATGGTGGAAGAAAACGATGACATGACCACATACATTCGTCTTGGAAATGACATCACGAATACGCAGAACTCTGGCAGGGAAAGTTCTGGTGGTGAGTCTTATGTACACTATAACTATATAACTAAAGACAGAGAAAATACTATTTATATCGACCTTGACGGCTATACACTTACCCAAAGAGCAAACTGTGCAAACGAGGGCTCTATGTTCCGTATAATCGGCGGCAAGCTTATTATGGAAGACAGCAGCGGCGGCGGCAAAATAGTCGATAATGCGACATTTTACAGCGGCGGTCACGATATGTTCTATGTAATCAAAACCGCAAGTTACGATACAGCGCTCATAATAAACAGCGGCACATATACCTCGGAAACAGGCAACCGCATAATCTATCATCAAAACAACGACAGTTACAACGCAGATGTACTTATAAACGGCGGCTTTATAAGCTCTGACGGCGAAATGGCGATATATTCCATGCGGCCTACGCATTTTAAGATAAGGGAAGGCACCGTAACGGGCAGGATCAGTGTGGTTAACGGTTATATCAAAAACATTGTAAACGAGGGTTCGGTCGTTTATGTAGATAAAAAACAAGTGGAAATAATTTCTACGGCAAGATCCCTTGAGGGCAATATTACTATTGCAGATCCTGAAAAATTGCGTGTATTACAGCAACCTGCCGATAATTCGTCTGAGTATGTTCAGCCGACTTTTACTTTTACTGTAAAAGCGACAAACGCAAAGAATTTCAAATGGTATGTTGTCGACGAAGACAAGCAATACACCCCCGACGAGTTAGAAAAGTATCATTTTGGCAGTGCAAGTGAAGACAATACAGATACGTTTACTCTTTACGGTCTGACACCTCTCATAAACGGCAAAAAGGTCTACTGCGAGCTTTCAAACGACAATGAAACTGTCTGCACACGCTATGCGGACGTAAAAGTGGGTTATACCGTGTATAATACAGATTTTACTATGGAAAATCTGCAATATTTAAGAGCGGGTGAGAAAACAGGTAATTTCAAGGACGTAAAAGTACCGGATAATGTATTCTATAAAGCTGCCGATATTGCGTGGATGAAGCACGGCGAGGACGGATTCTGTGCCGACAGTGATACTTTTAATGCAGGAGCGACCTATCGCCTTATGATATATGTTGAACCTGCTTACCCCGGTTACAATACCGCTGCCACACTTGACGGCACCATAAACGATATGTCTGCTTTTTCGGGCTATGATCCGCTCACCGATCACAGCTATATCTTTAAAGATATTACCATACCCGAAGATCAAACAGGAAAAAGAATAATGTCGGCATATCTTACAAGGTCTGTGAAAGTGCCTGTTATAGGGGCAGCACCCTCAATGGATTTTAATTCACTTGATACAAGGACACAAAGAACGGTAAACCAAATGTATTCCGTTTCGGAATGGTCGTGGACACCGAATGACAGCACTTTTGAAACAGATAAGTCTTATACGGTCACCGCGAAACTTACTGCAAGCGACAATTATTTTTTCAGCCCGTTTGAGCCGCTGACGATAAACGGCGATCCTGTTGAGATAATTTCAGCCTCATACAATGACGGCGGCAGCATTGTCTTTTCTTATACTTTTACTGCAAAGGGAGATGTTGACCTAAACGGTGTTGTGAATAAAGCCGATGCAGCATATGTACTTAAATATTTAAGCGGAACAAGCACTATTTCCGACAAACAATTTGAAGCGGCCGATGTTTACGAAGACAGCAATGTTGATATGCTTGATGTAATAGCAATACTAAATAAAACCGCTGTATAATTAAATAGTAAGTATATACCGAGAGCAAAGGCAGCATCTAAAAAAATGCTGCTTTTTGCTTTTCTGAATCCGAAAAAGACTTGTGACACACAGGTCTGCGACATACTGATATACTTTATGCTGCTGATACTGTTTCTTGTGGTATTTATCGGTGTTTTGTGGCTTTTGTCATATGCAATTGTTTATATTTTTAAGGAATATTGGAAAAGCATACACAGCGGCATTGCCGTTTTTGCCGCTGCTATAATGATTATTGTGGTAGATACGCCGCTTGTGACAGAGTGCGAAGTCAGCACGATGCTTATATACTTTTGTTTTATGGCAATAATGATAGGCTTGTATGAAATTTTAAACCGAGCCTGATATTGGGGGAAGGGAGCGACAGACACAGAAAAGGGCAAGGCATCATTTGCCTTGCCCTAAAATATCAGCTATTAAGTATAGCTATTACATCAAGCATATCGGGGTCATCCTTTATGCTGTCAGTCACTCTTGAAGCTATTATCTGTTTTCTTGTAAGATTTGCCGTGCCGCTTATATATTTAAGCAGAAGTGCCGCATCGGCTTCGTCAACGATATTATTTTCGTCTGAGTTTACATTACCGATTTGAATAAAGTCAAGTTCTTTTTCGCTGGCGTATGTTTCCGCCGCCGAACCGGCATATCCGCAGACAACAAAATCGTCTACCCTTGTATAAGACCACGGACTTGTGCTTGTATCGCAGTTGTAACCTACACTGTATGAAGAATTTAATCTTGTGACACTTTCAGGAACTATTATATAGGTCATGTTCGTGTTAGCAAAAGCGTGGTCGGCGATTATCTTAATTTTTTTGGGTAGTTCTATTCCCGTAAGTCCCGTATCCTTAAAAGATGAAGGTCCTATTGATAATATGCTGTCAGCCAAAATCGCCTCGGTCAATTGTGTACAGCC
>ODAJ012063678.1_pt1 | contig 24416 bp, 21 predicted proteins | sample 1539241 | NCBI WGS metagenome assembly ODAJ01 (sample SAMN02144231, study PRJEB22623) | gut metagenome | biome: sheep rumen | host: Ovis aries | place: New Zealand
ATTAATATATATAGATTGCAATACCTAATAATTTGTTTGTTGTCTAACGTAATTAACATCAAGTTTTTTCTTGTAAGAATCAATGATGTCCTCAGGTTTCATTTTAACCGCTTGCGAGAGGTTCAAATAAGTCTGAAATGCCTTCTCATAATGTTTCAAATCAAAGTGTGTTTTTAAGGCAATGCAAGCTTTATAAGTTTCAAGAATTTGAGTAGTTAAATCTTTATGTGATTTTCTTAATTTATATTCATACTTTTTTGCACCTAGAGGAATACCTAATGAAAGTAAGAAGTGCATGCCATCAGCGTACTCATCCATAATCACATCTTTAGGTGAAGGTCCTTTATTGGACCAGAACTTAAAGCACCTTGTTTCATTGGCGAATTCACCAATCTCAACGATAAGTGCTAAAAGTCTTCTCTCAATTGTAGTTTCATAAGTAACGTCATGGTTTTTAGCAATTTCTTTATCAAGACCAGCTTGTAAAGAATATAATTCTTTGAGGTTTACAGTTTTCATATTTTAAGTTTCTCCGAGGATTATTTTATCATGACAGTTATTTTCTAGTTTAATCTTTTTGCTAACTTTATTGCGAATAAATCCTCTATTGTTTATAATTTTAAACAATTAGGAGATTATATTATGTCTAAAGTAATGGCAGTTAACGCTGGATCATCAAGTTTGAAATTTAAACTTTATGAAATGCCAGAAGAAAAAGTACTTTGTTCCGGTAACGTGGAACGTATTGGTCTTGATGATGCAATTTTCGGAATGAAATGGGGAGGAGAATCTGAAAAGAAGGTTCTTCCAGTCAAAGATCACGCAAAAGGAGTTGAACTTGTTATACAAGGAATGCTCGAACACGGCATTGTTAAAGATATGAACGAAATTGTAGCCGTTGGTCACCGTATCGTTCAAGGTGGTAAATACTTCTCAAAATCTGAATTATTTAATGAAGATACAGAAGCTAAGATTGAATCATTGATTCCGCTTGCACCACTTCACAATAAAGCTCACTTAGTTGGTTTTAGAGCGTTCAAAAAGATTCTTCCTAACGTCACTCACGTTGCAGTTTTTGATACTGCTTTCCACCAAACAATGGAACCTGAAGATTATATCTTCCCAATTCCGAAAGAGTTCACAGAGAAATATGATTGTAGACGTTATGGCGCCCATGGTACTTCTCACAAATTCTTAGCACAAGAAGGTGCAAAATATTTACCAGGAGTTGCTCATCCAAGAATTATTTCTTGCCATATTGGTTCAGGTGCATCTATCACCGCAATCAAAGATGGAAAATGTGTTGCAACATCTATGGGCCTTACTCCATTAGGTGGAATTATGATGGGTACACGTACAGGGGATTTAGATCCATCTGTCATGAATTACTTATGCAAATGCACTGGTATTTCAGTCGAAGAAATGTATCAAATCTTCAATAAAAAATCCGGTTTCTTAGGTGTTTCAACTGTTTCAAATGACTCAAGAGATGTCATTGCCGCAGCAGCCCAAGGAAACAAGGATGCCCAACTTTCAATTAGATTATTTACAAGACGTATTGCCGATTTTATCGGTCAATACTTTGTCAGGCTTGGCGGAGCAGATTTAATTATTTTCTCTGCAGGTATTGGAGAAAACTCTTGGGAAGCAAGAGAAGAAGTTTGTAAAGAAATCGCTCCAGCACTTGGTTTAAGCATTGATTACGAATATAACAAAACTTTAAGAGGCAAAGAAGCCGTTATTTCTAAACCTGATTCAAAGATTAAAGTTGTCATTATTCCAACTGATGAAGAAGTCATGATTGCTAGAGATACTTACGCTTTCTATAAGAAATAACGATGGAAAAATTAATTCAAGATAGATTAAACGGAAAATTTGAGCTTATTGAAAAGATGTTTTCCGCAATCGAAAAATTCGATCGAATTGCTATCTTTAGACATGAAAAACCTGATTACGATGCTTTCGGCTCCCAGCTTGGAATGGAAGCTTTCATCAGTGAAAATTTTCCTGGCAAAGAAGTTATTTGCGTTGGTGACGACCATGTAACATTAACTGGAAAATGCTTTCCAGAAATGAAAAAGTATGATGATTCATGGTTCGAGAAAGACTTTTTAGCAATTATTTTAGATTTATCTAACTTTGATAGAATCGCCGATGATCGTGCTAAAAAGGCAAAGTTTACAATTAAAATAGACCACCACCCTCTTGTTGAACATTTTGGCGACATTGAAATTGTTGATGAAACAATGTCTGCGGCAGGAGAACTTCTTGCATCCATTTTCTTTTCTAAAGAAGAGAAGTACAAAGTCAACAAAGAATGCGCTGAAAATTTATACAAAGCAATAGTTGGCGATTCAGGAAGATTCTTATATGAATCTGTTAACGCTCATACCTTCTTAATCGCTCAAAAACTTTTATTAGCAGGTGTTGATTTACCTAAGGTATATCATGAAATCTACGATAACGATAAAAATGATTTATTAGTTAAAACATATATTTTGAAACATTACAAAGTAACTCCACATGGCGTTGCTTATTATGTTCTAACAGATAAGTTATTAAAGAAATTCCATCTTCAACCAATTCAAGGTAAAGAAAATGTTAATATTTTCGCTCATTTTAATGGAATTAATGCTTGGTTATCAATAACCGAAGATAAAAAGAAAGGAAACTGGAGAGTTTCAATTAGAAGTGCCGGCACTCCAATTGACAAATTAGCCGAAAAATTTGGAGGCGGAGGCCACGCTCAAGCAAGCGCAACAAAATTCAAAACTCGTAAAGAGATTAAAGAATTTATCGATGCACTTGATGAATTATTTGCTTAATTTTTATGAATTACACCCCACTACACGTCTATAGCGGATATTCGCTTTTAAAAAGTGGTCTAAAAATAGACCAATATTTAGAGGCGGCCAAAAAGATGGGGCTTACCACCGTTGGCATTTCTGACTTTATGACATTTACTGGTGCACCAGTCATTTATCATGAAGCAGAAAAACGGGGTTTAAAGGTTATCTTGGGTGAAGACTTAATAATCGAAAACTTACTTTTCTCTTTCTTTGTTCTTAATGAACAAGGTTATAAAAATCTTCTTAAACTTTCTTTAGAAGTTGAAAAAGGAAATAACCTGAAAGACGTAATTTTAGAACATAACGAAGGACTAGTGATTGTTTTGTCCACCAATAATGATGTTTTGAAACAATCACTAATTAGTGAAGAAGAAAGTTTTGCAAAAAAACTTGCGAAACTTACTAGAGGTTTTGAAAACTTTTATCTAGGTTTAGAAGTAACGGACGAAACTTCTTACATAGAAACTATTAGAGATTTTGCTTTTTCTCATGGCTATAAACTTTTAGCGTTTCCATCAATTAAATACGTTAAAAAAGAAGATGCGATTGTTTTAGAAATGATGAAAGCAATCGATTCCAAAGAAGTTTTAGAGATTAAATCTCTAGAAGGTAATGAATACCTTAAAACACCTGAAGAAATTTCTAACCTTTACACTGAAGAAGAAATTAAAAATATTGATGAACTTGTCTCGCATGTTGATTTTAAATTTGTTAAGCCAAGAGGAAAATTAATATCTTGGTTAGAAATTACAGGTGAAAAAGGTGATGATGCTTTAGCAAGGCTTTCAAAAGAAGGACTTATCGCTAAAGGAAAAACAAGTGAAGAATATTCTTCAAGACTAGAATTTGAACTTAAAACCATTAAAGAAATGGGTTATAGCGACTATTTCTTAATCGTTAAAGATTATATTGATTTTGCTAAAAGTCACGATATCGCTGTTGGCCCAGGTAGAGGCTCTGCCTCTGGTTCATTAGTTTCTTATGCTTTAGGAATCACAGTTCCTGATCCATTAGAGTACAACTTATTATTTGAGCGTTTTCTTAATCCTGCAAGACAAACAATGCCGGATATTGACGTTGACTTTAGTGATATCCATCGTGAAGATGTCGTTGCTTATATTCGTCAAAAATATGGCGCAAGTCATGTTGCAAGAATTCAAGCGGTACAAACATTAGGTGCTAAAGCAGCCCTTAATGATGTTGGTCGAATCTTTAATTATGAGAAACATGACATTGAGCTTTTTACCAAACTCATCAAAGATGAGGGCGAAGATAAAGATACACTTAGAGACATTTATAAGAAAAACAAAACCTTTAGAGATTTAGTAAATTCTGACAAATATTATTTAGAAATTGTTTCGCTTGCTAGCAAAATTGAAGGACTTCCAAGACAAGGTTCTCTTCATGCTGTTGGTATTGTTTTAAATGCAGAACCATTAGAAGGCGTAATTCCTTTGTCAAAAGCTTTTGATGGCGGCTATGTTGAACAATTTGAAAAAGATTATATTGAAGAACAAGGTTTCCTTAAGATGGACATTTTAGCACTTCGTAATTTAACAATTGTTGAAGATTGTTTAGCGCTTCTAAAAGAAAGAGGAATTACCATAAATAGAGATGAAATTCCTTATGATGATCCTAGCGCGATTAAAGTAATCGCTTCTGGTAAAACAATGGGTTTATTCCAACTTGAATCTGCCGGAATGAGAAATGCTATAAAGACCTTAAAAATAAAGTCTTTTGAAGATGTTGTTCAACTTTTAGCTTTATACCGTCCAGGTCCAATGGATTCTATTAATGAATTCGCAAAAAAGAAAAATTCAGGTTTGAAACCAAAATATCTTTCTCCAGTTCTAGAAGAAATACTGTCTTCAACATATGGCACAATTGTTTACCAAGAACAAATTATGCAAATAGCTTCAAAAATGGCTGGTTTCTCATTAGGAGAAGCTGATTCATTTAGAAGAGCAGTTTCAAAGAAAGATTCTAAAAAATTAGAAGCATTAAGGTCTTCATTTATAAAAGGGGCTATATCAAAAGGTTACAAACAAGAAGAAGCAAATAATGTTTTTAATCTTATCGATAAATTCGCAAATTATGGTTTTAACCGTTCACACTCATTAGTTTATGCAATCTTCACTTGTCGTATGGCGTATCTAAAAGCGCATTATCCAAAAGAATTTTATGCTTCGATATTATCGAATGCTTCCACAACTGAATTTAACAACACCATTTCAGAGATGAAAGCTCTAAAAATTAAAGTTAAATGTCCTGACATCAATAAATCTGGATTTTTATTTAAACTTGAGGGAAACGATATTCTTTTCCCTATTACTTCCGTTAGAGGTGTTTCAGGAGTAACTGCAACTAATATCCAAACCGAAAGAACCTTTGGTGAATTCAAAGATCTTTTCGATTTTGTTATTAGAATGAAGAAATATCGATTTAGCGATGCTCAACTTATGTCGCTTATTGATGCCGGAGCATTTGACTCAATTGAGCCTTCTAGAGCATCTCTTAGACTTAATATTCCAAATGCACTTTCTTATGCTGATGCGCTTCTTGATGACCAGGGTTTAGTCTCTATTGACCCTAATTTCTTACCAAAACCAACGATTATTAAAACCGAAGATGATCTTTTAGATAATCTTAACCGCGAATTTAATGCTTTAGGTTTAATGGTAAGTGGTTCTCCTCTTGATGCATATCAAAGCAAAATTAAATCTTTAAGAGCAATTACATTAGATCAAATTAGTGCTTCTACAGGTGATGTTAAGGTGGTTGCAATTGTTAAATCAATAAAGAAAATTACAACAAAAAAGAGACAACAAATGGCATATGTTACTGTCTATGATGATACTAGCGAAAAAGAACTTACAGTCTTCCCTGAAGCATATGCTAAATCTGTCTCATCTATTAAAAAGAACAACATAGTTGTTATTGAAGGATATTATCGCTCTTTCAAAGACGAATTCTCGGTAACTCAAATTACATCATTGGAGGAAAAGTAAATGGCAAAAATATATATAGTAGATGGAAACTCATTACTTTTTAGAGCTTACTACGCCACTGCCGCTATGTCTGGCATGGACAATTTAATGCGTGCACACGATGGCACTCCTACTAATGCTGTTTTCGCATTTTCCAATATGATTAATAAAATGCTTCAAAATCTCAAACAAGGAGATGGTTTATTTGTTGGATTTGATACAGGAAAAGCAACATTTAGACATAAAGAAGATGAAAAATACAAAGCAAATAGAAAACCTTGTCCAGAAGAATTAAAAATTCAAATGCCTTTAGCAAGACAATTCTTAGATTCTCTTAACATTTTTTGGTTCGAGAAAGAAGGTTTTGAGGCTGATGATGTATGCGGAACAGTCGCAAAAATGGCTGGAAAAGAAGGAAAAGAAGTAATTGTTTATACATCTGATAGAGATTTCCTTCAATTAATCGATAAACATATTTCTATTCATATTATTAAGACTGGAATGTCAAATATTGACATTATGAACGAAGAAACTATGCCTGCAAAGTATGGTTTTTCGCCACTTCAAATCATAGATTTTAAAGGTTTAAGAGGAGACTCCTCAGATAATCTTCCTGGAATACCTGGTGTTGGTGATAAAACTGCTACTCAACTTATTCAAGAATATGGTTCATTTGAAGCTATAGTTGAAGCCGCGAAAGGAATGACTTCAAAAGTTGGTCAATCAATCGTCGCTAATCAAGAACAAGGTAGACACTGTTACGAAATGGCGCAAATTCAAACTAATGTCGAATTACCATTTACCATAAAAGACATCATTTATGAAGGCTATGATTATTCAAAAATTAACGCTTTCTGCAATTCTTTGGACATGAAGCAACTTCTAAATAGGCTTCCTTCAAACCTTAAAAAATTGAGTTATGAAGAAAATGTTGAAGTTAAATATGAAGAGGTAACTGACCTTAAAGGTTTAGAAGCAGGGGACGAAATAGCAATTGCTTTAGACATTGAACCTGGAAATTATAATGATGCTACAGTTTACGGAATGGCAATTGCGACACCTTCAAAAATAGTCTATATTCGCGAAGAAAATTTCAAAAATACCCCAGATTTCGCTGAAATTTTGAAAAATCCTGGTATTAAAAAGTATTGTTATGATTACAAGGCTATTAAAGTTGCTTTAAACCACTTAGGTTTTGAAATTGAAGGATTATATTTTGATGTATTGCTCGCTGCTTACTTACTAGATTCAACACTCAACAACAATGCAGATCAAATAATGAACTACTTAGGTTCAGATATTTCTACAAAAGAAAAAGAAGGATTATCACTATTTGATAATTCAAACCCAGAAAGAGCAGCAAAACTAGCATTTGCTTCTAAACATGTCTCAAATAAATGCTTTACTGAACTTGAAAAACTAGAATGCAAAAAACTTTATGAAGAAGTTGAAATTCCTCTTGCCTCAGTTTTAGCAGAAATTGAAATTGAAGGTTTCCCATTACATGAAGAAGTTCTTCTAAAGATGGGTGAAAACTTCAAAGTTAATTTAAATAATATCAAAGCTAGAATTTTTGAAATGGCTGGCGAAGAATTTAATGTTGATTCGCCAAAACAAGTCGGAGAAATTTTATACAATAAACTTCATTTAGTTGAAAACCCAAAGAGTATGTCAACTTCTGTTGATGCGCTTAAAGGAATTCTAGATAAACACCCAATTGTTAGTGAAATTCTATTATATAGAAAATATGCTAAATTGCTCTCAACTTATGTTGATGGATTAATTTCTCAAATAAGAGGCGATGGCAAAATTCATGCTATCTTTAACCAAGCTTTAACTCAAACAGGAAGACTTTCTTCAAGTGAACCAAATTTACAAAATATTTCGGTTCGTGATGAAGAAGGAAAAATGATTAGAAAAGCTTTCTATTATGATGACGAAGATATTTCGATTTTGTCTTTAGACTACAGTCAAATTGAGTTAAGAATTTTAGCGTCACTTTCTGGTTGCAAAGCTCTTCAAGCAGTCTTTGAAGCTGGCGAAGATATTCACTCCGCCACTGCTAAGAAAGTTTTTAAAACCGATAATCCAACCCCATTAGATAGAAGAAGAGCTAAAGCTGTTAATTTTGGTTTAATTTATGGTATTTCAGAATTTGGTTTAGCTGAGCAAATTGGCTGCAGCCGTAAAGAAGCAAAAGAAATTATGTCTAACTTCTTCAATGCTTATCCAGAAATTAATGATTATTTTAAAAAAATAAATGAAGAAGTTAACGAGAAAGAATATGTCTCTACCTTGTTAGGTAGAAAACGTTTCCTTAGAGAAATACATGATGCAAATTATCAAGTTAGAGAATTTGCTAGAAGAGCAGCAATGAATGCACCTATCCAAGGAACCGCTGCTGACTTAATTAAAATTGCAATGATTCAGGTAAACAAAGCACTTAAAGAACAAAAACTTGAAAGCAAAATTATTTGTCAAATTCATGACGAATTATTATTAAAAGTTCCTTCGAAAGAAAAGGAAAAAGTATACAATTTAGTGAAAAATATCATGGAAAATGCCATGAAATTAAATGTTCCACTAGAAGTTGATGGAGGATTCGGCCGCACTTGGTACGATTGTAAATAATGCCAGAATTTCCAGAAGTACACGTAGTAATTGAAAAATTGAAACTTAAGACACTTAGCAAAACGATTAAGAGTGTTGAAGTTTTTAGAAACCAAACAATTGAAGGTGATCCAAAAGAATTTGCTAATAAATTAAAAGGGGCAACCATAAAAGACATTACTCAAGTTGGTAAATTCCTCGTTTTTCATTTTGATAATAAAAATGTAATGATTTCTCATTTAAGGATGGAAGGCAAATATTTCTTCAAGGAAGAAAATGCTCCATATTCTAAACATGACTTAGTTGTCTTCCACTTTATCGATAGCACAAAACTAATTTATAACGATACACGTAGATTTGGCCGAATGAGTGTGGAAAGTGAATCAAATTATTTGAGCGTTCCACCTTTAAATAATGTCGGTCCTGATCCATTTCAAATGAAAGACGCTTCTATATTAGAGAAAGCATACAAAAATAAAACTATTCCAATCAAAACTGCTCTTTTAGATCAAAGCATAATGTCTGGATTAGGCAATATTTATACAGATGAGGTCTTATTTATAACAAAAGTTCATCCTGAAACACCTGCAAAAATGGTTTCAAGACAAAAATTAGAAGAAATTTTAAAAGCTTCACAAAAGGTTCTTAAAAAAGCTATGTTAGCAGGTGGTTCCACCATTCATTCATTTTCCTCAGATGGAATTGCGGGAGACTTCCAAGTTCAGCTCCAAGTCTATGGTAAAAAAGGTGATAAATGTCCTAGATGTGGCAGCCAATTACGTAAGATTTTCGTTAATGGAAGAGGAACTACTTACTGCCCAAAATGCCAGAAAAACCCTAGAATTCCTATACTTTTTGGAGTTACAGGGCCAATTGGCTCAGGAAAATCCACCGTTTCTCATTTATTAGAAAAACGTGGTTTTAAACTTCTAGATTGTGATGAAATTGTTCATGAACTTTATAAAACTAAAGACATGCAAGAAAAGCTTAAAAAACTTATTCCTACATTGAAAATAGAAAGTAACGACATTGATAGGAAGTGGCTCAAGGCTTATTTAATTGAAAATCCAAATAAGAAAAAACAGCTCCAGAAAATTGTTCATAAAGAAGTTCTTGATTATATTGAAAAAGAACTAAAACATTCAAAACAACCAATAGTTGTAGAAGCTGCATTCTTATTTGAAACTGACATCCATCTTTTATGCGACAAAACTATTTATGTTGATGTAACAAAAAATAAACAAATTGAGAATTTAAAATCACGTAATGAAGATGTCGAAAAAGCATTAAAATTAAATGCTAATTTTGACATTAATAATAAGAAAAAAGCGACACATATTATCATTAATGATAAAGATGTCGCTAATTTAGATAAACAAATTGCTACTATTTGCGGTAAATAGAAGCTCCAGTTAAATCGTATTCTTTTTCACACATATCGGTTAATAAACTACCGAGTTGTTTTCCGCGAATTGATCCACCATTTTTTCCAACAGAATATAATTGTTGAATTTCTTGGATAGTGAATTCAGAGGAGAATAATGTAAGTTTATCGTTATGGGCTCTATCATTTAATAAAGGAATAACAATTTGATCTCTAATTAATTCATTTTTGTATTCTTGGCCAAAGTCATCAATAACAAGTAAAGGAACTTTAGACAATGCCTCCATTGTTAATTTAAATCTTTCTTTATCTGAATAAGCAATATCGGCTAATTCTTTAATTTGTTTTGAAGCATTAATAACGGCGACTTGTCCTTTTCCTAAAGCTACAAATTCATTAGCAAATGTAACTAAAACATATGATTTTCCGACTTTATGATTTCCTTTTACAAAGAACCATTTGTGGTTTTTTCCTCTAATAGCATTAAGGAAATCTTTAATTAAAGGGCGTCTATTTTCACTTAAATCTAGATTTTTAATTACTGATTTTCGCCATTCTTGCGGAAAATCTCTAACTAAATACTTTGATTCAATGGTCATTTCTTCAATAAATTTTTTGCAAGGTTCACTTCTGGTAGTTAAATAATTTCCATCTTTAAAAACATATGTTGAAATATGCTTTTCTTTTTTAGGGCATTTATTAAAACCAGGGCATTTCTTACAAATGTTAAAATCTTCTTGGTAATCTGCAAGTTTGCCAATATTATCTTTTACTTCTTTATTTGTTAAACCTAATGGTTTAAGTGAGTCATAAACATCTTTGTCGGCTCTTAAAGCAGCAACTAGTTCTTCGATAAGTTTTTTCATATCGACAGTTTTTTTAATAATGTCTTTTGAATTGAATTCTTTAAGTTCATTATCTGCCATTTTTAGTTACCTCCAAATCATTTAATAATTCATTTAACTCTTCTAATGAAACGTCATCATCATCTACTTTTGTTTCGACTTTAGTGACTTTCTTCTTACTAGAAGTTTTACTGGTTAATTTTTTAAGATAATTCATTGCATCCACAGTTGTCATAACGCCTTCTCTAGCTAAAGATGCAGCAATTTTTTCAGCGTAATTTCTTGATAAGACGTTGTCGTTCTTGTAAAGAACATACTCCACAATGACGTTTATAATTCCGTTACCGAATCCATAGTCCTTAGATAAAGCATTAACAATTGCAATATCGCTACGAGCAGGTTTAGTACCTTGTTGCAAATATTGAAGGAACTTAGCTGGAGATGTTTCTTCCATTAAACGAATCTTTTGAGCAAGTTCAGAATCACCTGAAACTTTTGAGTTTTCAATAGTTTTAACTTGTGAAAATCTAATTTCTTGTTCACACCTATCTTTGATTTTTTCAAAATCTAAGTGATTTGGACCTTCATTGATATATTCATCAATAACAATAAAAGCCATTCGTTTTTCGTCTAAACCAAACAATCTTGCTAAACGAGAAATTTCTTTCATGTCTTTCTTCTTAAAAGAAGAATTGTTTATAGCAGAGTTTTCACTTACGTAACCAAAGAATAAATCATAATTAAACTCAAGATTAGCTCTTCCGTGGTCTCTTCCTAAAATAGAAACTCCAAATTCTTTTCTAAAAGAAGGATCATCATAATCTAAATTATAAACATCAAGGAATGATGCACTTACTTCATGATATTCTTCCGGAATAGTTAGATTAACTTTCCATTTATTCGCAAGTCTTTTAGCTTCTTTCTCACCAACAGTAAGAATGAGTAAACCTTTAAACAAAGTATCTTCAAAGAAAGCTTTTGGTGATTTAGGGGAATATATTACATAAATATAATATCTAACATCTTCTTGAGTTGATTCATAAGTACGAATAAGACCTACAGCTTCTAAGAATTTTCGCGCACTAGCGAACTCTCCTGCTGTAAGTTGCATGGACTTAAGTAATTGTTCAGTTTTAAAAAATTCTCCACCATCTTTATTCTTGTTTTGGGTTGATAAAGTTAAATATAAACTTGTCGCTTTTGCCCCAATAATTGGTTGATAAAGCTCAAGGAGAGAATCCCTGTCCATATTTGTAATTAATGAGGCGACCCTTATTTCATAAAAGTCGTTTTTCGATACGTAGTCCATTGCTAGATAATCTAACAAAATAATATCACCATTTCAACATAAAAAATTCGATGAAATCTACACTATTTCTTCATTGTGGATAACTTACACACATTAATAAAGACTCTTTAGCACATTTTATCGATACTTTTTTAGTTAATAACAAAGTTATCCCCAAAGTTATCCACAATGAAAAATATTTTATTTTTGCTCTACTTATCCATATAATGTATGTGTATGCGTAAAGTTTTAGCATTTGATATCGGCGGCACAAATATGCGTTGTGCTCTAGTTAATGAACGCTTTGAAATTGAAAAAAGAATTGATCTTTCAACTGTTACTGGAGATCCAGATGCTTTCATGAATAACTGCATCAAATTAGTAGAGCAATTTCCACTTGAAGATGTTGTTGCAATTGGGGCTGGAGTTCCAGGTGTTGTTAACCGCGAAACTGGGGAGATTTTAGACCTTCCTCACGTCCACATTAAAAACGTTCAATTTGGTAAAATTTTAAGCGGAAAATTCAACCTTCCAGTCTACCTTAGAAACGATGCTGAAGTTGCATGTTTAGGCGAAGCCTATTTAGGTGCAGGAAAAGACTATGAAAGAGTGTTTTTTATCACTGTTTCAACAGGTCTTGGCGGAGCTCTTTGTGTTGACCAAAAAAATCAAGATTATGTCACTGAAGTTGGGCATACAAAATTCATGTATAAAAACACCCTACAAGAATATGGTTTAGTCTCTGGAATTAACATTGTAAAACTCATCAAAATGAATGATATAAAAGGCATTAATTCCGCCAAAGAAATGTTTGATGGAGTTAAAGCAAATAATCCAGAAGCACTTAGACTTTATAAAGAATGGTTTATGATCTTAGACAAGTTTGTAAAACTAATGGTTGATTCATATATGCCTGATATCATTTGTATGACAGGCGGGCTTATGAAAGCTAAAGATGTTTTCTTTGAACAACTTAAAGAAGCAAACCCTGATGTTAATATAGTTGAATGTCACTTTTCTGAAAGTGCAGGAATTATTGGTGCAAGTGTATACGCGCTTCAATGTGCTAAAGTTATTTAATCTTATTATTTTTCTTGACGCTATTTTCGTTCGATTGTATATTATTTACGTCAGCAGTGCCCTTAGGGCAGGACAATTGCCCCTTGTAATGAGGGGATTTTTTTATGCCTCGTTTATATTGATACCTATCTTTACTGTTTATATCTGGGGACCATGTAAAGTTCAGAAAATCTATAGTTCTAAGTACGTCGTCCAATTTTTCTTTGGCAATATTCATTTCAGCAAGTTCATTTTTGCCAATATTTTTACGTTTTCCTAAAAACAATTTGCTAAAAACATAGTTTTCTTTATCACCTTGCCTTAATGAACAATTTAATTTTTTATTATCTTTATTTGGTGTTGTTCCAAATTTTATCGCTAAATAAAGATTGTGCTCATCATTTTTCCAAATAATATATCCTGGATGGCCAGAGCTGCTGCCTTCAAAAACTAGGTAAAATTTGCCAACCTCAATAATCCTTGTTGGCATCGATGTTTTATTATGTTTTTTTAATTTTGTGTCAACCATAGTAGTGCTCCTTAAAGATGAAAAAAGAATAGCTCCCTTCCTATCCTTAACAGCCCCTACTCTGTTAATATTATTTTATAATATTTTCTATTATTTTAAAGAGAAAATTGTAGAAATTTTAATAGATTTTCCTATATTTAATTTTTGTTGATTTATTCGAATAAATCGAATATATTATATGTGCGATGACGAAGACACGTCATTGAAATCTTCTTGTTTAGAGAGGGGACGATAGGTGAAAGGTTCCTACAAGAAATTCAATGGTACCACTTCCGAGCTTCTATAAACCAATATAGACGAATAACTCCCGTTAAGAGTACTTGAGAGTATAACACGTAGTGTTATAAATTAAGGTGGTACCGCGTTAATAGCGTCCTTAAAAGGGGCGCTTTTTATTTACTTTAGGAGGTAAAAACAATGACCGAATTTGAAAAGCTTAATCACTCTACTTCACACCTTATGGCGGAAGCAATTTCACATCTTTATCCAGATGCAAAGTTTGGTTTTGGACCAGCTATTGAGGAAGGTTTCTACTACGATGTAGACTTTGGTGATAAACAAATTACCGATGCCGATTTCCCTGCAATTGAAGCAGAAATGAGAAAAATTGCCGCGAAAAACGCTAAATTTGAAAGAGTTGAAGTTACAAAAGAAGAAGCTAAAAAGTTATTTAAAGATAACCCATATAAACTTGAACTTATTGAAGGTATTAATGATCAAATCACTATTTACAAACAAGGTGAATGGTTTGACCTTTGTGCAGGACCTCATGTTGAGTCCACTGGCAAAATTCAAAACTTCAAACTTTTAAATATTGCAGGTGCTTATTGGAGAGGTGATTCTAAAAATAAACAACTAGTTAGAATTTATGGTACTTCATGGCCAAGCAAGAAAGAATTAGATAATTATCTAAAAGTTCTTGAAGAAAGAAAACTTAGAGACCACCGTAAACTTGGTAAAGAACTTGGTTTATTCATGATTTCTGAATATGGTCCAGGTTTCCCATTCTTCCTTCCAAAAGGAATGATTTTGCGTAATGAACTTGAAAACTTCTGGTACAAAATCCACGAAGAAAATGGTTACGTATTTGTCAAAACTCCAATGATGATGGATGTTGATTTGTGGAAGGTTTCTGGCCACTACTACCACTACAGAGAAAATATGTTCTTCTCTAAAATTGACGATGAAGAATACGCTATTAAACCAATGAACTGCCCTGGTTCAATTCTTGTTTACAAGAATGACCTCCATTCATTTAGAGATTTACCTATTAGAATGGGTGAACTTGGACATGTCCATAGATATGAAGCTTCAGGTGCTTTAGCAGGTTTATTTAGAGTTAGAGCATTTACTCAAGATGATGCTCACGTATTCTGTACTCTTGATCAACTTGAAGATGAAATTAACAAGTTATTAGCACTTTTCGACAAGATTTATTCAATCTTCAAATTAAGTTATCACATCGAATTATCTACTAGACCAGAAAGTGGCTCTATTGGAGATGAAGAAATTTGGAGAAGAAGTGAAGAAATCCTTGCAAAAGTTTGCAAGAATTCAGGAAGAGAATTCAAAGTTAATCCAGGTGATGGCGCATTCTATGGTCCAAAACTTGACTTTAAACTTAGAGACTCTATGAATAGAATCTGGCAATGTGGAACTATTCAACTTGATATGAACTTACCAGAAAGATTTGATGTCACTTATGTTGATTCTGATGGTGAAAAGAAAAGACCAGTTATGCTCCACCGCGCTATATTCGGTTCTATTGAAAGATTTATTGGTATTATTACTGAACATTTCGGAGGTGCATTCCCACTTTGGTTATCACCAGAACATGTTAGAGTCTTACCAGTAAATAATGAGTTCCATCTCGAAAAAGCCAAGGAAATCGTGGATATTTTAAAGAAAAATGGAATTCGCGCATCTTTAGATGCAGGTGAAGAAAAGCTTGGTTATAGAATGAGAAATAGCCAAGTTAATAAAGTTCCTTACACCGTTGTTGTTGGAGATAAAGAAAAAGAAGAAGGCTCAGTCACTTATAGACACTTTGGTTGTAAGAGCCAACACAATGTTAAACTTGAGGAATTTATTAAACTTCTTAAAGAGGAAATTGAGAACAAAAAACTACCAGTTTATGAAAATTAAAAAACCATTGGTGTTATTTCTATCATTATTATTTGTTCCTTGTTTCTTAACTTCTTGTTCTTTTGTCGAAAAAGAAAATCAAAATGAGACCGTAGAAGAAAAAATCGATTATAACGACATCAACCAAATGAACGCTATATACGACCAAACAGAAACAGGTAATTTTCTTCAAAAGAAAACAGGTCCATCAGCCGCTGAATATGGAAAACTTAATGGAAAGGTTATTGCAAATACCACTTACGAAATCGAAGGTGGTCAAAAATATGCTAGCACATACGGCGCTTGGGCAATTCAAAATTTCTTGGAATTAGAATATGAAGACTTCTTGTCAAAAAATCCTAATCCAGAAGACGAAACATACAAATTAACAGATTTAACACCAGCACAAATACAAGAATGGTTAGAAAATTGTTATTTGATTCTAAACGAAAAAAGTGAGGAAATATCATCTTGTTTATATGTAACCATCACTTGTCACATTAAAAATATTGACATCGAAGTATTAACTATTTATTACGATTGAAAAGCTTATTAAGTAAAATCTTGAATTGAAAAGAGACAAGTTACTAAGATGGTACAAAATGATTGACTTTAATTTTGACATTTCACTTTCTGAATAATTAATGTTGACATCACTTTATAAGTGTAGTTAAATATTTCTCGCAGATAACGTAGAAAGAAGAGCGCCCTTGCTTCTCACCAGATCGACTAATCGATTGGTACATTGCTACAATAACTGATTAGAAAAGTTATTTAAAACGGGCGCATTCTAGTGCCCGTTTTCTTGTCTTAGGAGGACAAACTTATCAATAACTATCCAAATCAAGGACAACAACGTCCAAACAAACAAAACCAAGATCTCATTAATGAGAGAGTTAGATTCCCTGAAGTACTTCTTATTGGCATCAATGGTGAACAATTAGGAAAAATGTCTTCAAAGGAAGCTTATCAACAAGCAGTTCAAGCTGATTTAGACTTAGTTTGTGTTGCACCTAACGCAAATCCACCAGTATGTAAATTACTTAACTATGGAAAATATCGTTACGAACAACAAAAGAAAGCTAAAGAAAACCGTAAGAACCAACACACTGTTGAAATCAAAGAGATTCAATTAACTCCACAAATCGGACAACATGACGTTGATACCAAAGCAAAGGCAGCAAGACGCTTCCTAGAAGAAGGTAACAAGGTTAAAGTTGGCGTTAGATATCGTGGAAGACAATTATCTCACGCAGAAATTGGTGAAGAAGTTATGAATAAGTTTATTGCCTCTTTAGAAGATGTCGCCTCTGTCGAAAGAGCTCCATTTATGGAGGGCAAATGGTTAAATGCAGTTTTAGCATCAAAATGTAAAAAGTAGGAGGAACTAGCAATGCCAAAAATGAAATCAAAAAAAGCACTCACAAAACGTGTTAAAAAGACTGGCTCTGGCCAATTAAAAAGACACAGTGCTTACACATCACACCTTGCACCACGCAAGACAACAAAACAAAAAAGACACTTAAGAAAGGCTTCACTCGTCGATAAGACTGACTTAAAGAGAGTAAAGACTTTAATTCAATAGGAGGTAAGTAACAATGGCTAGAGTAAAAAATTCAGTTCAAACTCGTGCACGTCGTGCAAAAGTCTTAAAAAGAGCTAAAGGTTACTTTGGAAGTAAACACCTCTTATTCAAGACAGCAAAAGAACAAGTCTTAAGATCACTCCGTTATTCTTATATTGATCGTAAGAATTTAAAGAGCGATATGAGAAAACTTTGGATTAAGAGAATTAATGCTGCTTGTAGAGCACACGATATCTCTTATTCAAGATTTATCAATGGTCTTAACAAAGCAAACATCAAAGTTAACAGAAAGATGTTAGCAGAACTTGCAATTAACGATCCAAAAGCATTCGAAGATTTAGTTAAACTTGCAAAGAAAGCAAAATAAGTTAAAGCTTCAGATAAAAAGAGAACCATCAGGTTCTCTTTTTTTAGAATAAATTTTCCTCTTTTTTAACGTATATAACTTCTACATTATCAAGAGCTTCATTTATCATTGATTCATAATCCCATTTAGCTTCGAATTTAAGAACTTCATCCATTGATGGTTTTGTCTTAGGATTTTTTGGAGCAAAAATAGTACAACAATCTTCAAATGGTCTAATTGATATATCAAATGTATCAATCTTTCTCGCTAAGTCTATTATTTCAGTTTTGTCATAGCAAACAACAGGTCTAAGAACTGGGATATTTGTAACAGCATTAATAACATTCATCGAATCAAGCGTTTGAGATGCGACTTGACCAACTGATTCGCCTGTAGATATTGCAAGGAATCTTCTTCTTTTGGCAAGTCTATCAGCAAGTCTAAACATCATTCTTCGCATAATTGTAATTGCGTAAGATTCATCAGATTGCTTATAAATCTCTTCCTGAAGTTTTGTAAAAGGAATAATATTCAAGCGGATTTCTGGTTGATATTTATTCAATTTCCCTAGTAAATCCTTAAGTTTTTCTATAACTCCAACATTTGTATAAGGAGGGGAGGCAAAGTGAATACATTCAATTTTTAAGCCTCTTTTCATAAGAAGATAAGCAGCAATTGGTGAATCAATTCCACCACTTAACATATGCATTATTTTGCCGCCTACTCCAAGAGGGTAACCTCCAGCCCCTTTATAAGTGTGGGTGAAGACATAAGCGCCTTCATCTCTAACTTCAATTGAAACTAAAATATCAGGGTTATGAACATCAACTTTAAGGTCAGTGTTTTGTAAAATAACTTTTGCAATTTCACGATTAATTTGATCTGAAATAATTGGGTAATTTTTATTTGCTCTTTTAGCGTGAACTTTAAAAGTATTTCCGGTTTCTTGCTTCACTAATTCAAGACAAACTTTTTTTAAATTTTCTATGTCTTCATCAGTTTTTAAAACAAGCGATAAACCTTGAATTCCGGATACATCTTGAAGAATCTCTATAATCCTAAAAGGATTATTTTCATTCAATTTAACATAAATGTGATCAAATCTTGAAATGATTTCAATGTCTTTAAATTCACTTAAAGCACCACGAATATTCTTCGCTAAAACTTTAATGAATTCTTTCTTATTTTTTCCTTTGGTAGACAGCTCACCAAAACGCACCATTATATGATCGTATTTCATTTTATTGTCTCCAATAAATTTTTCAGTTCTTTTATAAATATTTGAAGCTCTTCTATTGTTGTAGATTCATTAATTGAAACACGGATTGTATTGTGGGCATCTTTATCATCTTTTCCTAGTGCTTTAACTACGTAAGAAAATGATTCGCCTTTAGAATGGCAAGCACTAACTGAACTCACGTAAATACCTTTATTTGATAAACCTTCAACAACAACTGCAGCCTTCTTTTCAGTTAGCGAAAAATTCGTGATGCATGGCGAACAATTTTCGTTAGAATTCATTGAAATTCCAGGGATTTTCTTGAGATTTTCTACTAAAAAAGCCCGTTTTTCCTGGAGATTTTTTATTGAGAAAGAATTTTTTATTGCTTTAGCAAGTGAGCAGGCAAGAGCCACCGAAACTGTTCCTGCTCTAACTCCTTCTTCTTGAACTCCACCACTTAATAGCGGTTCAAAAGAAATGTTTGATTTAGCAATTAATGCACCACTTCCTTTTAAACCATGAATCTTATGTCCACTTACAACAAACATGTCAGCGTCTGAATAATCCATATCAGTTTTGCCTACATCTTGAGTTGTATCGACGTGAAAAATAATTTTTGGATATTTATGAGTTATTTTAGAAAGCTCTTTAATTGGATTTATTGAACCAATTTCATTATTTGTTCCCATTATAGAGACTAAGATTGTATCTTTCCTAATGGCCTCTTCTAATACTTTCGGTTCTATAATTCCTTTTTCATTAACCTTAAGGTAAGTGACTTCAAAACCTTCTTTTTCAAGTTGCTTAAAAGATTCTAAAACAGAAGGATGTTCAATATTAGAGGTAATTAAATGTTTTCCTCTACTTGAATACTTTCTAGCAACACCCTTAATAGCAAGGTTATTTGCTTCAGTAGAAGACGATACAAAGTAAACTTTGTATCCTTTAACGCCAAAACTATTTAATATTGATTCTCTTGCCTTATTTAAAAATTTTAAGGCATCATAACCAAGCGCATGATTGGAACCACTGTTGCCAAAATGGTTTAATTCTATTTCATTATATAAAGCGACAACCTCTTTACTTGGGATGGTTGTCGCAGCATTATCGAGATAAATAAAAGTTTTATTTTCCATTATTTTCTCTAATTCGTTTAAGAGTTTGTCCTGCTAAAACGTAGGCATTTTGGAAATCACCATTTTCAAAATATGTTTCAGCTTGATTAAGTTGAGTGTCAACATCTGAAAGTTGATATCTATGTCTATTGGCAAACAAAATAGCATTTTCTGCCAAAAGCATTACGTTGTAATCGTTAGAAATCTCTCCATCATCCAAAATGAGGTTTGCGATTTCATAATAACTATGAAGTAAAGTATTGACTTTATCGATATCAATTGGGTTAGCAATTAATGAACCATAAATTTCATTTAAAGTTTTATACAACTGTTCAAATTGAGGTTCATATTTTTCTTTAATTTTCTGAACATTTATTTTTCTAACTTGATATTCAGCATCTTTGACTTTGTCATAAGCTTCAAAAACAACATTGTAGGCATTCTCAGCATCAGATTTTAATGATGAAATATATGAGTTATATTCATCAATATCTGAAATAATAGCGTTCGATGCAGTTGATAATTCGTTCATCTTATTCACTAAAAGAGAATAAGGTTGTTTTGTTGCAGAATGAATAAATGTATCTAATGATCGTTTTAAAGCACCAACTTTATTGATGTTATTTTGAATGTTGTTAATTTTAGTTTTGTGTTCTTCATTAATAATGAAAAACTTACTTACTTCAGGAATTGTATTACGAAGTTTAATGAAGTTTCTTTCAATTAAATTAACTGTGCTATAAACGTTTTCGTTATTTTCTTCAAATGCTGCTCTAGCAGCTTTTTCTTCATCAAAAGAAGTGAAAAATGAGTCAAGTTTATTGCTCATTGCTTCGAGTTTTTCTTCTATACCAGCAATTTTAAAAATACGGATTTGATGGGTAATTTCTTCAAGTTTCTTTTCAAATTCTTCAATAGTCGAATCTACAGAAAGATGATAAAGTGGGTATTTTTGAGATAAAAGTTCTTTATAAGCAGTTTGAACAGACGCAATTTTATTTGGAATAACATCGGAAATTTTTGTGCATAATGCAGGAAGCTCAGACATATGAATTGTAAGTTCATGAAGAATCTCATCAATATTTGGAAGAATTGAATTTGCTTCATCATACTGAGCAGACTCAACAAGTGATTCAAAGTCTTCAAACTTCTTATCGATGAAATTAAAAATTTCATCAAATGATTGAGACATTAAAACTAAATCAGCTTCTTTAGAATAGTAGTCTTGTTTGATTCTACGAAGTTGCTCTTTATAAGTAAGTGCGGATTGACGGCAGTCTTCTTCAGGTTTTACTACTTGTAAAAGATCGCTATTTAGGGAGTTTACTAATTCATCGTACTCATCAACAATCTCATTTACTCTAGGTAAAGCTTCTTTATATGCTTTGAAATCTTTATCATCAATAAAATCTCTTAAAGAATCGACAGCTTGAGATGCGTCTCCATCATTCTTATTACGAATATCTTTAAATCTTTTAAGGAATTTGGTGTGAATATCAACATATAAAAGATTTGTTCTAGAAATAATTTCTAGTCTTTTAACATATTGAGCATCCTGGCCAATCAATAATGCATGTAAGAATTGAACCCTACGATCAATTTCACGGATTTGTCTTTTGCAAATTCTCTCTCTGAAAACAAAAAAATAGAGGATTACAGCAATTATGCCTAAACCCGCCAATAATCCAAAGACAAGAGCTAGAATTCCGCCAACCTTCATAATTACTGCAATATAATAACATATTTATTTTGTGTTTTTAAATAAAAAACATTGCAAGAATAATCATTATATTAGTGTTTTTGATCATTTTCTCGCCTTAATATAAATATTAATGAATGATTTTTATTGACATCTAAAATCTATTAGTTAATAATATTAACCGCATTGTTGCAGCATGTAAATACAGCTCGACTGATGTCTCAACTATCGTGGGTAAGTAGCTACGCTCATAAGTGAAAGCCAAATTAGAGAACATCCGGAGTTATGGAATTTACACCTCTTGCTAAATAATGCATTTAGTGAAAGGAGAACATATATCATGAGATATAGAGGTTCAGACTACAAAAGATCACGTCGTCTCGGTTTTTCAGTCTTAGAGACTGGTAAAGAACTCGCAAAGAGACCATACGGACCTGGCCAACACGGTAATGGACGTAAGAAAAAACCATCCGAATACGGCAAACAATTGATTGAAAAGCAAAAACTCGAACAAATGTATGGCGTTAACGAAAGACAATTCCGTCGTTTATTCAACCTTGCTTTAAAATCAGACGAAGTTACTGGCATTGCATTCTTCAGAATTCTCGAATCCAGATTAGACAACCTTGTCTATAGAATGGGATTTGCAAGAACTCGTAGAGCTGCAAGACAACTCGTCAACCATGGTCACATCACCGTTAATGGTGCAAAAGTTGATATTCCATCATACCTTTGCAAAGTTGGTGACAAGATTGCTATCAAAGAAGGTCACGACTTAGCTGTCGTCAAACAATCTCTTGAAAGCAAACCAGCTTCAGTTGGTTATGTCAAAGTTGATGCTTCAAAACTCGTTGGCGAATTCGTCAGAGTTCCTGAAAGAAGCGAACTTCCAGCAGACATCAACGAAGCCCAAGTCATTGAATACTATAACAGAATGTTATAATCATTCACTGAATATGAGCAAATTAAGGGAACCAATTGGTTCCCTTTTCTTGTGCCTATCTTTGCGTTATTAGTAGAGCCGCGGCCATATCGCCATGGTATAAGATTTTCCCATAGAAATCTTTTGTTACATTTGAAGATCTTTCATAATGACCAAGAATTCGACCATAGAAATCTTTCACAGTTTTATTTCCGTTTCCGTCAGTCTCGATTGTGCCAAGACATTGTCCATAAAAATTTGTGATTCTTTCAGTCATATTAATTTAGTTTTACTAAATAGTAATTTTTCTTTCCGCGTTTGATAACAACATATTCACCAAAAAGTGCATCTTTTTCATCAACAATGTGAGTTAAGTCAGATACTTTCTCTCCATTGATGGAAACTGCGTTGCCGTTTATAAACTCTCTAGCTTCACGTTTTGATGAGGCTGCTTTGATTACAATTAAGAGGTCTTCAAGAAGCAATCCTTTAGGTTGTTCGGTTTTTAAATCTCCAAACAATTCTTCGATATTTTCTTTAGAAAGAGACTTAACATCACCACTAAAGAGAACTTCTGACATCTTTTTGCATTCTTCAGCTTTTTCTTTTCCATGAATAAGTTCAATTATTTCGTAAGCTAAAGCTTTTTGAGCAATTCTGGCACCTAAATGTTCATAGTGATCTTTAGTAATTTGGGCAATTTCATCAAGAGATTTGAAAGAAAATACTTTCATATATCTTGCTGCATCGTCATCACCAACATTAATGAAATATTGATAAATTTTGTAAGGAGAAACTAGCTTTGCATCAAGGTATAAAGCACCACCTTCGCTCTTACCAAATTTCTTGCCGTTTTGATCAAGTAAAAGAGGTACAGTAAAACAACCAACCTTTGCTTCAGGTCCTTCAATCTTGCGAATAAGTTCGAGACCAGAGGTTAGATTACCCCATTGATCACCACCACCAATTTGTAATGAACATCCATAATTTTGGTGAAGTTTTAGGAAGTCAATTGATTGAAGAATCATGTACGAAAATTCAGTATAGGAAACACCTGCTTCTAATCTAGAAGCAACAATGTCTTTTGAAAGCATGTAATTAACAGGAAAATATTTACCATAATCTCTCAAATATGTAAGTAAATCCATTGCTCCTAACCATTCGTAGTTGTTAAGAATCATACCTTTTTCAGGATCAGATAAATCAATGAATCTTTCGAGTTGTTCTTTAATGCACTGAGTATTGGCTTTTAATGTTTCTACACCTTGTAAATTTCTTTCTTTTGATTTGCCAGATGGGTCACCAATCATTCCAGTTGCGCCACCAACAATCGCGATTATCTTATGACCTGCTCTTTGAAGTCTCATAAGAAGTGAAATCATGACAAAATTACCGACATGCATCGATGATGCAGATGGGTCAAAACCACAGTAAATTGTTTGTTTTGTTTTTAATAATTCACGGACTTCTTCTTCATTAGAAAAATCTTTAATAAGGCCACGTGCTTTTAATTCTTCAACGATATTTGCCATAACTACTCCCTTGTTGAACCACGTTTTTTGTAAACTGATTCAATTCTATAAGTTTTCTTTTCAAGCTCATTTTTCATTAAATCCATGAGCATATAAACTGATCTTTTGCCGACATCTTGCATGTTAATATTGAAACTCGACAGAGTCGGACGAGTAATATTAGCATATTTTGTTCCAATAAGCGAGAGGACTTCAACATCTTCTGGAATTCTAAGTCCTGAATCTGTTGCAGCATTAGCAATAGCGGCGGCAATAGAATCACGATAAGCAACAAAATAACCAGTTTTATGTTTCTTAAAATATTCAACAAAATCTTCATA
>ODAJ012102489.1_pt1 | contig 24394 bp, 25 predicted proteins | sample 1539241 | NCBI WGS metagenome assembly ODAJ01 (sample SAMN02144231, study PRJEB22623) | gut metagenome | biome: sheep rumen | host: Ovis aries | place: New Zealand
GTAGGTAGGTTGTATGTCTGGTTGAATGTGTATGAATATAGTTCTAGTGCGGATTTGGACACTGCATATGGTGATAATGGATTCAATGGTAGGTCTTCATGGTTAGGTAACACTTCTGTTTCACCATATACTGCAGCTGATGATGCTGATATAACCTTTTTGATATTGGATTGGCATGCGGCCTTAAGTACCTTGAATGAACCGTCAATATTGACCTTGTTTGTCTGTTCAGGATTTTGAATGCTTTCCGGAACACTGATTAGTGCTGCTTGATGGAATACGTAATCATGTCCTTCAAATATGTGGTTTAAATCTGTCTGGGTAATGTCTGCACATATCAGTTCAATCCTGTCATGGTCTAATTCCTTTAGATTTTCAACATTACCTGTTGTCATATTGTCTATTATCGTTACTTTACTTGCTCCTTCATCTAAGAGACATTGGGCAATATGTGAACCGATAAAACCTGCTGCCCCTGTAACTATACATTTTTTGTCTTTCATTTTATTTTTTCCTATCGTTATTTCACTACATTGTATCTGAGATTCAATGTTCTATATGGTGCATCAATATCGTCTTTATATAATTCTATAACTAATAATTGATCATTTCCTAATTGATTTGCATTATTTAAATAATATGGTGTTTCAATTTTTTCATTATTATCTAATGTATGGTTATATTCTGCTTGTAAATAACCATCTTTTTTAATTTTTACCGTGTAATTTACTTTTTTATGTTCTTTGTTCTGTATTCCTATGATTATTTTTTCAATGGAATGTTGTGTAATGTTTGTAGGATAATCTCTGGTGTCATTATTGGAATCCAGTAAATAGAATTCCGTATAATCTTCTCCAGGATTATGTATTACAACTAAATAAATTACGGAAATTATTGCAACAATTAAGGTTACTAACAAGATGCCCTTAATTATTTTATTTATTATTTTCATAGTACGTCCATTAATTTGATGTATATTATTATTTATGTTTATAGTTATATAGATAATTATAGCGAAGTAATTCTTTATATAATTATATAGGAGTTTTTTCATGAATGAAAAATTTTATGTAACCGATTGTGAAGGGCCATTATCAATAAATGATAATGCCTATGAGATTGCTGATTATTTCATACCTAAAGGAGGTGAATTTTTCAGTATACTAAGCAATTATGATGATTTATTGGCTGAAAAATATCCTGATACTCATTTTGCCGGAAGTACATTGAAATATATTTTGCCTTTCTTCAAGGCATATGATCTAACGGAAAATGATCTTATAGAATTTTCACAGGATAATATCAATATGATTGATGGAGCATACTCTATGATAAGGTATGTTCAGGATAAAATGCCATTTTACATAGTAAGTACTAGTTATAATCAATACATCAAAGCTTTAAGTGATGAAACCGGATTTAAATATGAAAATACGTATTCTACGATATTGAATATGGATGAATATGAACTGTCTAATGAGGAATTGGATAAACTGTTGGATATCCATGAAAACATACTTTTCGATTCAAGTTTTGAAAATATAGACAGATTATTTTCCAATGTAATATCATCGATGAAAATCAATTCATTAATAGAATCAGTCAAGCCTATTGGTGGAATAGGTAAATATGAGGCAATACAGGATATCATCGAAAAAAACGGTTATAAACCAGAAAATCTAATGTACAGCGGTGACAGCATAACTGATAAGGAAGCATTATCATTTGCCCGTGACAATGAAGGGGTGAGCATATCATTCAATGGTAACATCCATTCGATAAAAGCGGCATCCATCAGCATAGCATCAGAAAACAATCTTATACTGGCCGTAATAGCAGACATATTCAATAACAAATCAACAAGTGGTGTCTATGATTTTATCCATGAATATGAAGAAAATCCACTGGAAGCTTTGCTTGCCAATTCTATTGATGAGGATATCACTAAAGAATTACTACTTAACAAAGCATCAATAGATATAATTAATGATGAAAATATAGAACAATTAAACAAAAAGGTTAAAATTACCCGTAATAAAATTAGGGGAAAAAATATTGGAAATTTAGGATAGGAGTTGATATGATGGATTTTGATATAGAAGATACATATTGTGAAGCATTCACAGGTACATGCGTAAGGATGATTGTAACAGCCGAAGATGATAAAACTATAGAAAAAATAGCATATGATGCATGTGCAACACCGGGAACCGTAATAGGAAGAACCGAGTCAGGTGTTGAAAAGTTCTTATCACCTGAAGAAACGCCCGACAACAGGCCAGGTGTATTGATACAGTTCTGGTATAATACCAAGGATTTGGCAAAATTCGATAAGGAATTGTCCTTTAGAATAAGACAGGATATACTTGTAAAGCCGTTTGTTAAAATATTCGACGCATCAATCGATCCATTTGACTATATAGATACGACCGAACATGTAGGTCATTGTGGGGATGGATATGAATGGACAGAAGAAATGTATGGACGTACGATGATAAGAGTACCGATATGTGTACCGGACTTTTACATTGAACAGAAACTTGGATGTATGGAAGGAATAATGGGTGTAAACTTCTGGTATTATTGCAGTACTAAAGAAGCTGTACTTGAAGCAGGTTACAAATCATTGGAAGCATTAGAAAAAGTTGATGGAATCTGTACTCCATTCGATATATGTTCAGCAGGTTCAAAGGTAGAAACGAATTATCCTGAAATCGGTCCAACAACAAATCATCCATACTGTCCGTCACTCAAGGAAAAGATAGGTGACGAGTCTAAAGTGGAGGATGGTGTCAACTACATCCCTGAAATAGTAATCAATGCACTTACCCTCGAGGATGCTGAAAAATCATTAATCGAAGGAATAAAAGCGTTAAATGGTGTAGATGGTGTTATAAAAGTATCCGCCGGTAACTATGGTGGAAATCTTGGTAAATACAAATTCTACCTGAAAGAAGTATTGGAATAAGATAATAACTGAATTATTGATTAATGGTGTGTTGGGTAATAATATGACTTTTGATATAATAGGATGGGGAGCATTAAATGTGGACCGCTTATGCAAGGTAAACGAGTTTGCACCTGAAGATGGTGAAACATTCATTTATGAAGAAAGCAAATCTTGTGGAGGTTCCGCATCAAATACGATTATCGCCACCAGTAAATTGGGCTTAAACGTCGGATACATCGGAAAGATAGGAAATGATTCCAATGGATTAATGATGAAGGAGTATCTTGAAGAAAATTCAGTGGACACCGCTCATCTAATCATGGATAAAAACGAAGAGACCGGTGAAGTAATAGGATTTATTGACAAAAAAGGAAATCGTAAACTGTACGTTACGCCTAAAGTAAACGATAAAATATCAAATGAGGATATAGATAGGGAATATATAAAAAATACGAAGATATTACATTTAACATCATTTGTTGGATTAAATCCTGATGATCCATCAGTAGACACTCAATTTGAATTGTTGGATGAAATTTCATCAGACATTACCGTATCCTTCGATCCCGGAATGCTATATGTAAATCGTGGAAAAGAATTTATGGATAAGCTAATTGAATTAACCGATATATTGCTTATCAACGAGAATGAACTATTAATCGCGACGGGATTGGATGATTTTGACAAGGCAGTGGATGAAGTGTCCTCCAAGGTCGACATTTTGGTAGTCAAACGTTCAACAAATGGTTCATTCATTAAGAAAGGTGATGAAGAGTATAACGTAGGAATATTCAAGGTGGATACTGTTGACACTACAGGTGCCGGAGATGCATATAATGCCGGATTTTTGTATGGAATAACCAACGATTATACTCTTGAAGAATCAGCAAGGATAGCAAGCTACATAGCAGCTGCATCAACTACAAAAACCGGAGCTACAGAGGCAATACCATCAATTGATGAAATAGACATTAATGAAATCATCAACTCTAAGATATAACTTTCATGATGGACAATTGGTATATCCATTATTGGGGTGAATTTAATCAATAACCTAGAGGTGTATTATAATGGACTATGATTATGACTTTAAAAACAGCATATTGGCGACATCCAAAAAAATTGACATCATCAAGGACTCCATTGATTTGGGAGAGGTGTCCGTCAAGTCATTACTTGACCTGTTGCTTGCTGATGGTATTCATATAATGGTCATCATACTCATAGCACCATTTTTAATTCCTGTTTCCATTCCTGGAAGTAGCACACCTTTCGGAATATTGATTATACTCTTGGAATTATCTGTACTCTTTAACAGGCCATTGGTTTTACCGAAAATGGTATCTGAATATACATTATCTGAAGAGTCAATGAATAAACTATTTGAGGTATTGTATAAGGCAATGAGTTACATTGAAAAAATATCAAAGCCAAGGGGTAATCTGACAAAGAATAAGGTGCTTGACAAATTAAATTCCGTTATCATAATAGTTCTTGCAATCTTGCTGTTTTTACCATTGCCTATACCGTTTACCGACTTTATTCCTGCGGTATCAATACTGTTGTTGTCAGTAAGCTGTCTGGAGGATGATAGTTATCTGTTGATATTGGGTTATATTGCAAGTATATTGACGATGGGTTATTTTGCATCAGTAGGTTATATTGGGGTTGAAATAATCAAAAATGTGATATATTATCTATTCTCATTAATATAATTTTTTTTAAAAAAAGGAGTAATGGGATGTTTAAATATATTCGCTTATTGTCTTCTTTTTGGTTTAGGAACAGGTCTTCTTTCATTGTTGGAAGGGGTCTTGTTCATATTATTTATTTTTTCCTTCCAATTGGCTCCTTTTCTATTTGTATTGAAGCTAATTTTTTCTGTTGATTCCTTAACCTTTCTGATATAAGGACGATTGTTTTCTCTTATTTTTCTGATTTTTGGTTTTTCGGTAGAGATTGTGGTTATTTCCTCATCATCTGATCTGTCTGGTATGATATCGTTTGATGTATCAGGGGCGGTTTCATATAATTTGTTTTCTTTTGGTTGCGTACGGTGAACATTTGCCTGTTTCGGATGGAAAGTTCTCACGATTGTATCTTTAAGCAGGCCAAATGAATTTTTAACACTTTCTCCAACATCATTATTGTCTCTTTTAGGTATGCTTTCGCTAATTCTGAATCTGCTTTCCTCTTTTCTGTTTGAAATGATGTCTTCTTGGATTAACTCTTTTCGTTTGTTTTGACGTTGGTTGATTAGTTCAATTTCATAAGCAACATCTTCAAAGGGTCTGTTGTTTCTTTTCATGTATTCATTAAACCATGGTGCTAGAGGATATTCACTTATTCTATCAGGACTGACCCATGAATATTTTTCATAATGGTTGTTAAGTAATATTTCACCATTTAATATGTTCGCTTCCATGATAACATTTATTTCTTTAGCATCATGTGTAACGTAATCTTTAACTCCTACGATTTTACCTGGATATACATAATAACCTATTTCCTTTTGCATGTTCTTTGATATTGCTTCATCAAAGCTTTCATCTTCGGTAAGGACCACGCCAGGTAAATCCCATCTAGGCTTTTCATCCATTCTTTTTTCTTTAACCAGTAATATTTTCCCGCTTTCATTCGGTATAAGTGTTCTAACGTACATGTTAAATGTTTTCATCTTTTAAACATCCTATTTAATTCATTTAACTATAATTATGTATTTTCTTTAAATAAGTATATTTTATTTACTATGTATAATACTATATTCTAACATTATATTATGTTTTTAGTATATTTTCTTTAACAAAAAATTAATATGTAAAAAAGTATGGGGGTTAAGAATTATTGTGTCGTGTTTGTAGTGTTGGTAGCGTTTGTAACGTTCTGTGCTTGTTGTGTGTTTTCACCGTAGAATGATTTTTCAAGGTGTAAACCTCTAATGCTTTGTTCAAATTCAGGGTTTTGTTTAAGTAATGTTTTTATGTCTGTAAATACGCTGTTTAATTCATTGCTGCTGTCTGTTAATTCTTTATTTGCATTGTTTATGGATGTTTGTGCATCCTGTTGTGATTTTTCACCTTTGTATAATTGGGATATTGCGTTTAACGTTGTGACTGTAGCGTTTAAGTTTTTGGATTGTAATTCTATTCTTTTCATTTGTAAGCTTAAATATTGTTTTTGTGTTTCATTTTTGGTTTTTTCATGTGTATCATTCAATATCTTCAATTCTTCGGCATATTTTGGTGTCATATCATTATTTATTGTACTTATCAATTCATCTACATCAGTACTTGGTTGATTATTGAATTTTTCTGTTGAACTGATTAGATTAGCTTCAATAGCACTAGCATTCTGTAAGTTTTTATTAAAGTTTTCAGTTAATACTTCATCTTGATATGATTGGTATTGTGTAACTCCAAAATAAGCGACAATTGCAAGAATTATGATTGCAGCTATGATTGAAATCTTTTTCTTGTTCATCATATCACCTATTTATTTATTTTTATTTATTGTAATATAAAGTTATTACATATTATTATGTGCTGCAGGTAAAATTTTTTATTCATTTACTGATGGCTGAAGTCATATTCCGGCAGTAAGGTATCAATAATGACTTTAACCAATTATTGCATGGTTTTAATGTATATTATCTATGATGTTGATTGTTTTTTTTAATATAATCTCAATTATTTCCATTTATTTTCATGCTTTGAATATTCATTAATTTATCTTGTTTCATTTAAAATAATATATACTTTGTAAAAGATATATTTACTTATGTTTAATTTATAATGGTGGACACCATGAGTGATGATGATACACATTCAAGACTTGAATTATTAGAACAAAATAAATTGCTTATTCATGAGTTATTCCAATTGGAACAGGATGGTCACAAGGATGCTCGTGAATTATATCATGATGAAATCGCAGGATTCTTTGTACGTACCGATGATGATTCATACACATTAACATCAGCCAAAAGGGATTCAGGGGAATCTGAAACATTACACAGTAAATTCGGCGCTTTTTCAGAGGCATATGAGAAGTTTGTAAATCCGTCTAACCTGCTTGAGATTGCTCAAAATAAAAAGTCAATCAGGGTTTTGGATATATGCAGCGGTATTGGATATAATACGACAGCATTGTTGACGCATTTAAAAGACGAAGAAGATGTAGAAATAGAAATTGACATGGTGGAATCATCAATAGAAACATTGGCTACTGTATTGTTTATTCCAAATGTATCAAAAGCTTATGGTTATGTCAAAAAGGAAATAGAATCTTTTTTAATTGATAATGGTTATCTGCAATTTAACAAGGTTTTAAGCAATGTCCCATCCAACATTCATATTAATATTCACGCATGTGATGCACGAGATTTTATTAAAAATGAAGCCAAGGGAAAATATGATGCGGTATTTCTAGACCCGTACAGTCCATCAAAAAGTCCTGAATTGTATACTATAGATTTTTTTGCCAGAATAAAAGAATTTTTGGAAGATTACTCCTTAATACTTACTTATACGGCTGCCAGTCCTGTCAGAAGCGCATTTGTTCATGCAGGTTATCATATAGGAGAAGGCCCTACTTTCCATAGAAGTGGGGGAACGATTGCATCATTGTCTGCCGATATGATAAAAACACCATTATCCTTCAGTGACCAGAAGGTTATCGCACTTAGTGATGTGGGTGTTCCATATATTGATTCTGACTTGAATGATGATTATGATACCATCGTAAACAGAAGGCAAGATACGCGTGAAAAAATTAGGGGAGTAAGTGTATTTCCGTCATCAAGTAAACTGCCTCGTTATCTTGGATTGAATCCGGATACCATTGAGGATGTTAATCTTAGAAACAAGTTGAATTCTTATGTCGAGGCTATGGGATTTGAATCAATAAATGATTATAGGATACATGATATCTTAAACATTGATTCCAACTTGCCTAGTCGCGATCAGATACTTGCATTGGAAGAAAATTTACATAATGTATTGGGTAAGTGAGGGATGTTAATAGATGGTTACAACAGTAACCGTATTAACAAGACTTTCTTTTAAATTTGATTATAATATTTTCTTTTGATATTTATCCCGGTTATTTCTCCTATTATATATAGATTTATATCCCAATTGGGACATGTTTCGTTTTCTTCTATTTTTGTAATGTTTTTTATTTGTTCTATTAGTTCTGATTCAATCTTTAGCTTATTTTCTTCATATAAATAATCACCATGGCATGTTAAGTTAAATGTGTCGTTGTATGTGATTTTATGTCTGATCTTTTTTAGAATGGTTGATATCACATAGTTTGCATTGCTTGTAACACAGGTTACGGGTATGATTTCAAGTTTAGTACTTAGTTCCTCCGTCATGTTTATTTTTTTGATTAATTCCTGTGGATTTGAATACTCTAAAAAATATATGAATGGACTTTCTGATTCCTTTAGATAATAATTTGTATCTACCTGGTTGATTTTATCCTGAACTGTGTATATCATGTTATCTACTTCGTTTATATCTGATTTGTCATTGAATTTAATCAATAACTCTTTGTTGTTTCTTTTCATAATATTATTCATTACCTCTTAAACATTGTATATTAAAATATAATCATATTATATTTTTATTAATATATATTATTTATTATTATAAATTATATATTCTATTAATAATATATTTGAATATATGAATACTAAAGGTAATGTCAGTTTGGAATTATTGTTAACATTCATGATTTTCATTATAATAATTTCAAGCGTAATTTCATTGGTAAATAACGAATTTGACACATTGGATGAAACTCACACCCGAAGACAGGCAAAAGAGCAAACTATGAAAGTCAGTCATATCATAAACAACGTATATCTCATGGGAAACGGTTATAATGAAAAATATCATTTGCCCCAACACATAAACAACGAAAGCTATGTTTTGGAGATAAACTCATCGGGAGTATATGTCAACTCACATTATCAGCTGACAAAGGATGATATTATCGCACGAGATATCTACTACAACAACAAAAAAAGTAAAAATATCTTTTTAACACCGGACAATACATATACTTTCACCAATAAAAATGGGCAAATACACATATACAATGGATAAACAAAATAAGCTATAAAAATTTAACATGTAAATGGTAATTAACTATGAATAATAAAGGACAAATCTCATTAGAATACATTCTGTTTTCAACGATAATTGTCATCATGATAATACTTGTTGCAAGTATCGCCATGGATGAAAACGAAAAAAACATCATACTAGAAAGTGCAAGACTCGGCGCACAGGAAGGGGTAGACAAGAACGCATATGCCATGTACTACAACGATACCTTCAACCACTATCAAAGAGACTATCCACGACTATTATATCCAACCGATATTGACATAATAAACATAACCCTAAAAGAAGAAGGCACAAATAAATTAACGATATCTATCTCTGCACATTCAAATACGAAACTAAACTATAATCAAAGGTATATTCTATCATCCCGAATCAATTATTACTCAAGACGAAGCATAACAAATACATTTAAACAGAAACAGAATGGATTATATTACAGTCCCGCACTATCGAATAACTATGAAATAGAATGTGATGACGTTAAGTGGATTTAACATCACCTAAAAAAAATGAATTCATAAAAAATTGGTGGTGAGGAGTATATTAGCATTAAGCGTTTAATATTTTTAGATTATTGAACCTTTGGCGGTATACGCGATAATTATACCTATTAAACCAAAAATTATACCAATAAACCATATAATATGCACTACCTGGCTTTCCTTCATTGGCTTTTTGAGTATGGATCTGATGAGTGAGTTGAATCCACCCTGCGGTACCACCAGCAACCCGTCCTCTTTTACCTGTGTTGGCTTATGTTTTTGTCGTTCCATTACACCTGCACTTCTGAATTTTAGTATTCCATCGATAATGTTGGGAAGAAGTACGATGAATGCGATAATCTTTACCCTACCTATAAAGGCTATGATAGCGATGCTTGCTCCTATTATAAGTGTTCCAACGTCTCCCGGAAAAACGTTTGCAGGGTACTTGTTGTAGAATAGAAATGCCACTAAAGCTCCAAGCATGGAAAATGATATTATGGCCACGTCATATTTGTTCATTATAATACATGACAATGTCAATGACGTTAATGCTATTACGCCCAGTCCAGTTTCTATACCGTTTAGACCAGCAAGCATATTGGTTAGGTTTGATGCAACGGACACGGCCACAGGTATGCTCAGCATGTAGATTATGCTAACATTTGGTGGTGTTACCCACATTATAGGCAGACCCGCTATCCATAATAGGACCAGCTTTTCCTTGGAGGACAGCATTATAAGGTCGTCCACCATTCCGATGATGCCCACCAGCAATATTACTATTAAGGTAATGGTTAGTTGGCTTTGCCATTGAGGATAAAGGTATACCCCAAGCATAATTGCAATGGCAAAACCGAATAATATTCCAATACCGCCCATTTCGGCAACTTCGGGTTTTGTGAACTTGTGAATATCTCTTCCGACAATATCTGCCTTTTTAAGTCTGCTGATTAATGTAGGCATTACTCCAAATGTCATGACAAAAGCTACCAGGCCACATATGCCCGAGGTTACCAATAGGTAAGTGGAACTGTTTAACAATTTATTCTACACTCCCTCACTTTGTTTATTCATAAGTTCCCTTTCTTTTTGCAGTATATGATAAATTGTTCTTATAGGTATGTTCATCATTGAAGATATCTTCTTGACGCTTGTTCCATTGTTTTTGAGCTCAACAATCTCCTGTTTTGTATCCTCTGAGTACTTGGATTTAGGGCCTTGTTTTAGTTTCTTGTCCTTAAGGTAATATACGGTTTTAAGGTCTATATGTAACCTATTTGCAATGGCTTTCGGATATAATCCGGAGTTTATCATCTCATTAATCTTGGAAACAAGTGCATTATCATATTTTTTCGGTCTTCCCCTATTTTCAAGAATTTTTATTTCAATGTCCAACTCACGAAGAGCATCCAGATATGTATCGGATGTTCTTTCATATAGACTTTGAGGACATTCAATCATTTCCAATTCAGGGTTTTCATCCAATAATTCCAAAATGTATTTGGATGATAACGGTTTGCTTACATGTACCTTTGAGGCCATTTCTATCACCTCCAACACCTATTTATTTATTAATTCTAAGAATTTCTTAGCTTTTTTGGTGTTAGGTTTTTCAATTCTGTCTAATTCAACTTTCTCTTGTGAAGCTTCTTCATAATCCACATATAATAAACTAGCTGCATTACTTAATGATATGTTTGATTTCTTGTTCAATGCCACAGCACCACATGCTGCAGGATTAGATTTTAAATGTAAATTCTTTCGTTTATTCTCGAGTTCTAGTTTATATTGTAGAGTTTCTTTCATATTCTCAATGGATGAAATGTTTTCTTCATTTTCTTGTAATAATTGTATTATATCCTTTGGAAATACGATGTCAAATACTTTTATCTGGTTTGAGTCTAGTGTTGGACGTAGATTTGGAAATGGTCCTGAATAATTGTTACGTCTGTTTTCTGATGTTGTCATGTAATACTTGAATAAGTCCCATAGTATAATTGTCTTTGTAGTATCAATATAATAATGTTTTCTAATTTTTATCTCCCTATCCAAGTCTTCCTTAAGTTCCCTATCCAATTCATGATTTTTATTGATTAAATTTTCTTTTTTAAGTTTAAGGTATTTTAATTCCTCTTCTAGCTCTATGCGTTCCTGTGCTTCTCTTGCCAGTCTGCTTGCATCACTTCGTGATTGTTCCAGTATTCTATTGTATACTTTGACTTTATCCATATTTCTTATGTGTAGTGGTATGATGTCATCGATTTGTTTATTTACGATATTTTCGGTATACTGCAGGTAGGCTATGGCCAATGCGTTTTGAACGTATTTATCGTTTATCAGTGATGGCTTTTTATGGTTAAATTGAAGCAATTCAATTCTTGCCTTGGAACCGTAACGTTTACGAAGTTCCAATTCATAGTTGTGTTCGTCCGCATAGTCTATGTTGGCTTTCTTGCTTACCCATTTACCAGTTTTTTCATCCTTTACCTTTGCAATCACAGTAACGCTTTTTACACGTCCACGTTTTTCCTGTTTCATTATCTTTGTTATGTCACGATATGCTTCCAGGCTGTAACGTGTAAGTTGTGATCTTTTAAGCAGGTATTCTCCACCTAACGGCAGATATTTAATCAATTCCAATCTGCAGATACCGCTCGGCATTTCTTCAAATGAGAAGTCTTGGCTTCCACATTCACACTCATATCCAACAACATCATATTCATCATTATAGGTCAACAAATCATGAATATTGTTTTTAGCATATTTCTGTTTGCATTTATTACAGTGTATGGTTGCATATTCTTCAAGGTGACCGATTGCAATCTTATGTGAAGCGATAGCAGATTTAACCTGATCCAAAATGTTCTTCTTATTTGACGCCTTTATCCTAAAATACTGTGCATGACGGGACTGGTCATGGACGTCATCCGGAATAATCTCGGGATTGTTACCTGAGTTGGCCGTTTTGTTAAATCGTTTAATGGCAGCAAATGGAGAAGTAAACCCTCTTATTTCCATTTTATTTCTTAAGTTTTGAAGCTTTGTCAGGTTATCATAGAGATATGTGTATGTACTCATGAAACTCTCAAAGTCTTCAATACCTTCGGCAATAAGAGGCTTTTTCTGAATATCCTTAAGAAATTTCTCCGCATGCTTTACTAGCACTTCACTCATTATCGTTCACCACGTGTTTTTATTTTTCATCATCCAAAAAAAAGAATATAATGATTATCTGATATGTTCACCTACTTTACCTTCAGTTGTAAGCAATTCCATACTGTCTGTAGCAAGAAGCATTCCATTTGATTCCACACCGAATAATTTTGCAGGCTCAAGGTTAGCCACAACGATAACTTTTCTGTCAATCAATTCTTCAGGTGAGTATCTTTTTGCTATACCTGCAACTACCTGTCTTACTTCATCACCTAAATCCACTTGAACCTTAAGTAATTTGTCAGCTTTTTCTATTTTTTCTGCTTCTTTAATTTGACCGACTATTAATTCTACTTTTCCAAATTCATCTATACTAATTGTACTACTCATATTATCATCCTCATTTTCTTCATTTTCTAATGTTTTGTATAATTTTTCTTTCTCTTCATTAATTATGTCATCTTCAATTTTCTTAAATAACGGCTTTGCCTTGTTTATTTCATAGCCACTGTCTAGGAACTCTTTTGCTTCATCCCACATTACAAGTGGAGTCCTGTTTTCAAATTTCATGAATCCTTCAACATCCTCCGTTGGCATGTTGAGAATGGCCCTGATTTTCTGTGCAGTTTCAGGAAGGTATGGATTAACAATAACCGCAAGTGTATGAACCAGCTGGTTTGATAGATATAAACATGTTTTAGCACTTTCCATATCCTCTTTAACAGCTTTCCATGGTTTTTTATCATTGAAGTATTTGTTTGCAAATTTACATGCGGTCATAATTTCCTGCAGTCCGTCACGGAAGTTAAACGTATCTATCTCATGTGATACCTTATCAGGTAATTGTTCGATGATATCTTGGAATTCGCTATCCAATTCATCAAAGCTACCTTTTTCAGGAATCTTTCCGTCAAAGAACTTATGTGTAAAGGTAAATGTTCTGTGTACGAAGTTACCTAAACTATCTGTCAGTTCATTGTTTATTCTTCTCTGGAAGTCATCCCATGAAAAGTCAGTATCCTTATCTAACGGTGCATTGATAACCATATAATATCTTAAAAGGTCACTGTCGAATTTGTCAAGGAAGTCCTTGACCCATATGACCCATCCCTTACTCGTGGACATTTTACGTCCTTCAAGTGACAGGTATCCTCCACCGATAATTGAGTATGGCAGTTTCATGTCATGACCCATAAGCATGCTAGGCCAGAATATGGTATGATGATATATGATGTCCTTACCTATGAAGTGGACTGTCTTATCATTCCAGTAATCCATCCAGTCAAGGTTATGCTCATTAGCCCATGTGGCGGCTGATGACTGATAACCTATAAACGCTTCACCCCATACGTAGAGCACTTTACCGTCGGCATCCTCGAGTGGTATAGGAATACCCCAATTCATATCACGACTCATGACCCAATTTTTAAGTCCTTCATTAACCCATTCCATTGCGAAGTTTTTCACATTTTTAGGAAGATGTTCATTGTTTTTAATCCAGCTGCCGAGTTCTTCTTCAAAATCCTCCAGTTTAAAGTAGTACTGGTTTGACTTCTGCGGATGTGGCGTACCTTCACATATTAGGCAGTGAGGCTCCTTAAGGTCTATAGGATTAAGGTGGTGGCCACATACTTCACATTGATCTCCTCTTGCTTCACTGTCACAGTATGGACAAATTCCTTCAACATATCTATCCGGTAGGCTTCTCTGACATTTGTCACAGTATAGTTGTTCAATCTCCTTCTGGTAGATATATCCCTTTTCATTCAACGTTAAAAAGAATTCCTGTGCCATATCATAATGCATCTTATCTGTTGTTCTTCTAAAGCTATCCAGTGAGATATTACATGACTTCAAGTCATTGCCGATAAGTTCATGATATACATCGGTAATATCCTTAGGACTTTTATTTTCTTGTTCTGCCCTAACGGCAATAGGTGTTCCATGTTCATCTGTAGCACAAACCATCAGCGTATCCACATTGTTCATACGATTAAATCTGGCGTAGATGTCTGCAGGAATATATGTGCTTCGCAAGTGTCCCAGGTGACATGGACCATTAGCATATGGTAATGCACATGAAATAAATAATTTATCCATAATTTTTAATTCTCCATCTATTTAGTTTTTACATTAATTTAAGTGCTGAATATCAATTATTGAGCATTAGATTAACTATTTGTACATATTATTAATTTAAAATAATTCTTAAAATCTTTTATTATTAATATATCTATATATACTTACTCTTTTATTAATTTTTTCATTTTCCCCAAAATCCACATATAACAATGGATTAGAGTAAATATCAGATATAAAATTTAATGCTAAAGCATTCGATGATTATAATTAGCAATATATTTCTAATAATTACTTATTAATGTAAAGTCTTATTTATTTTCTAATATAGATATATTTATATGATAAAAACTTCCTTTATTAATCCATTCAGTAATGATGCTCAAAAGATTGTTCATCAATTAGGAGATATGGATTCATTAGATAATAGAAATGATGAATTATTTAATATAATATTACATACTCCTGCACAATATGTAAGCAGTGATGCTCAAATCCCAGATACACTTAAAAAATTAGCATATAAACGCTTTGAATGGTTCTTATACAAAAAAACTGATAAATATGATGAAAAAAACTACGAGTATCTGTTCAATCCTGAAATCTATGAATATGATGTCGTAGCATTTTATCTGTTATGTCAAGCCATAGCCATAGGATATGGGCCGGACAGTCATGAAACCAAACAATTCATAGAATCAGAAAAGGAGCTAATCTCCATAAGATTGGAAAAGCTCCAATCAGAGTCATATGAATTCCAGTCAGAGTTTCTAAGAACGACATTGAATCAACTGGTGGATACGAATAATCTTAAATGGACAGATATCAAGGAAGTATTGGAACTGGGACAGCTTGATTTGGACGACCTATTATTATCACATGGAAAGGTCATAATAGAATATGAGGATTTTGTAGAGGAATTTGGTAATCTGATAGAATACCGTGATCCTCAGATGATGTATCAGGTTACATGCGGCATAAAGCTAAAGATTCTCCTACTCAGAAGCCTAATCATGCTCAAGACAAAAAAGTACATCAAAACGGTTCATGAAAAATCAAAGAAGATGGTTGAACCCAACCCGTTACTTGTTAGCTTAGCTGAGGATATACGTCTTCTTGAAGATAAAGTTCAGGAGTTACGTTATTCATCAGGGGCAGCTTCAGGAAGTTATCAGAATGATATGAAGCCTACAAACTTTAATATGGACGCGTTTCCTCCATGTGTCCGAAAGTGTATGAAAGGAATCAAAAGTGGTGGACGTAACGATGCGATAGTACTCTTCTTAACACCATTTATAGCCTATGCTCGATTATGTCCAGGAATATTCTCAATGGATGAGAGAATGAAGGTATCGATGGTGGATCCATCACTTGAGATTACGCATAACGAGGTGATACCACTAATCTATGAAGCAGCCAATGCATGTAGCCCTCCATTATTCAAGGATCAACCGCAGGAGAAGATAAATATTAATTCAAAACTTGGTTTCGGAATGCATTCCGACTTAAAGCTTGATCATGAAGGAGAAACGCAGTGGTATACTCCGATGAGCTGTGAAAAGATAAAACTACACCTGTCTGGCTTATGTGTTCCAAACAAGGACTGTAAAAAAATAGGAAATCCATTAACATTTTATAACAGAAAAAGACGATTGCTGGCAAGAGAAAACAAGGGCAACAATACATCGACTACAGTCAAGGACGAATCCAGCAATCAATAAAAAAAAGACTATGGCCAATTAAAATAAAACATACGAAAATAAATAATTGACGTGAATATTATGGAAATAGAGTTAAAACCTGCATCAAAGTATGAACGTAAACTATTCTATAAGGAAGAATGGGATATAAAAGACGTACCTGATTTTATAATGGATTCGTTACCCAGCAGGGAGTTCGGCTTTGATCACTATGGACAGGGACCAAATGATCGTTATAAAACCTTCATAGACAGGGCCAGATTAAAACGTTTCATGAGACTTAAAAACCCTTTTGCAGCATATGTATCTGTGGCATTTTATGAAAAGCCAGAAAAAAGGCAGGGATGGAAAAAATCAGAACTGGTATTTGATGTTGATGCAAAAGATATCCCTATACGAACATGTGAATGTAAGGAAGGGGAAGTATGTGACAAATGTCTGGACCAGGCAAAGGAGATAGTGCTGATGATTAAGGACGTACTTAAGGGGGACTTGGGACTAAATGACATTAACCTGGTCTACTCTGGAAGAGGATATCACGTAAGGGTACTTGATGATGAAGTGATGGATGCATCCAGTGAGATGAGAGGTCAAATAGTACAGTATGTGGTAGGAGCAAAGACGTTTAAGCTGTTAAATCCTATGGATTATAAGAATCTTCAACATTTCATCATACCATACGCTTATCCAAAAAACTTTACTAAATGGTCTAAGTACAGCATTCAACACCTAAGCAAAAATAATCAGTTGAATGACGTGAACAAGAAGTTGCTTAACGATACAATCAAGAACAGTTACCTCTTGGATGACAATCAATGGGGATTATTCAGGGCAAACATTGGCCCAATAAGATATAATAAACTAATAAATGCAATAAGCAGGGTAAATATGAATATAACAGATACGAAGGTATCCATAGATTTGAAACGTATCTTAAGGCTACCGTCCACATTACACTCAAAGGTCAGCATGAAATCAACGTTGATAAAGAATATTGAAAAGTTCGACCCCTTTGATGACGCGGTTCCTAAATTTGTATATGAAAGAAAGTAATTCATAGGTTAACTTGTATGAGGATTATTGAATAATGATCTTATAAAAAAAGTAAGAATAAATGTTTATCTGTTTAATAGGAAGTTCGGATGTAAAAATGTGTAAATTTCCATATATTCCCTTTCATCCACACTGGCAAGGTAATCCATGATATTTTCCAGTTTATACTCCTTCAATAATTCCTCTTTCACATTCTTTCCAAGCTTTAACATGTGCATATTCTCTTTTTTTAGCATGTCATCTATTAACTTTCCCGCATCGGTGTATGGCCTTTTTCTCAGTACTGCCCATTTCTTATCCTTAACGAAACAGTCCGGATATTTTTTCATGAAGTTTTCACTGTTTCGGGCATCGCTTATCAGAGGCCCCTGATGCAGTTTGATATTGGGAAGTTGCGATATTTCATATTCGAGGATAATATGTGCACGATTATCCCCTGTTATATAATATTTCTTATTCAACACGTTGAAGTTGTGACTGTTGGATATCTTCTCAAGGGACTTTGTAGTTTTATTTACCTGAGGATATATTACATCTGTAGGTAGTGGGGGTACGTTGAATGACAACATGAAACACGTCGTATTTCTAGCTTTAAATTCATCCATAAGTGCTTCTTTAGTTGTTTTGACAAGTTTATCCTTAAAGTAGTCCTGTGATGGATTATTTAAATAGTTTCTTGAGGCTACGATGAATTCCGAGAATTTCTGCATGGTCAATGCCGCGGCCACATTTCTGTTTTTGTCGGTAGGGTCTATTGCTATGAGAGGGTCCTTGAAGTTTTTGCAGGTACCGTAATTTTCAAGGTCTATCTCCTGTCCTATCCTCCAGTTTGATGCATTTTTAAGGGTATTTTCAAAGTTATCATATTCAAGTATCAACAGTTCACACAGGTATCCTGAAAAACCGCTTACCTTATAGTTTGCACCATAGGTGTTGATTGATGACATGAACTTCTTTAATAAAAGAACTTCATCTGCTTGCTTGTCGCTCATATGTGAGAGGATGTAATCTGTGTGCAGGATGGTTCTGTCGACTGCAGATTTCAGCTGGCTTGAATCATTTATTCTATAGCACGGCACGAAGTCTATTTCAAATTCCTCTATAAGACCCGTCATATATGGATGGGAAGCATATCTTTTCTCGGCTTTACCGCCTACTTCATTTATACAGTATTCCCCCAATAATAAACCGTACTCCTTGAGTTTTTCCTCACTATAATCGAGGGGAAATGTCATGAAAATGTCTATGTCTGCCTTTGATTTTAGGGATGTTTTCTTTGCCATTGATCCGACGAGTTTACATTCGACATCAAGATTTAAAGAATTGGCATAATCCAGTATAATCTTCATCAGATTATCACTAAACTTGATAATTCTATCTCTCTGACTTGATGTAGGTTTAATATCCGTTAATATTTCATTATATATAATAATCACCTTAGTATAAAATGTGGCTTTTAGATGTATTCACAGTTGTGCTAAAAATAGGTTAGGTTTAAAAAAAATAAGTTGGCAGAAAAGATTATTCTTTTCTTGCACTAACGATTGTTATTGGATTTAACGCTTTCATCATTACTCCACGATCCAGGACAGTACCTCTTGAAACGTTTATGTTAACAACTTCTGGGTTTGCACCTAGTTCCTTAAGCATTTCAACACTTTCGGTTGCTGTTTCAAGGACAATGGATGTGATGATGATTTTTCCACCAACGGGTAGTTTAAGATATCCTGTTTCTATGATATTTTTAAGGTTTCCTCCACTTCCACCAATCATCAACTTCGTAAAGTCTTCAATACGGTCAATAGCAGATAATCCTTCTTCTTCAAGTAGTTCTACCTTGTTTTCTAATCCGAATTTTTCCAAATTTTTTCTAGTTGTTTGTATTGCATCGCTGTTTATGTCGATACTGTATACTTTTCTTGCTCTTTTTGCAAATTCAAGTGTTAAACCACCGGTTCCACATCCCACATCAATAACAACATCTTCATCAGTTAAACATACTTTACTGATAACTAATGCTCTTATTTCCTCTTTTGTTGGACCTGGAACTTTTTCAGTCTTATAAAACTCGTCATCTGGAGTTATGTCAAAATACATCATGTGTCTTTCCCTCCAAAAAATATAATTCTTCTTCAATTATATTCTATTGTTTCCATTTAGTAAATAATTTATTATTAATTTTCAGTAAGTCAAAAATTTTTCCAACAATAAAGTCAATCTGGTCATCAAGTGTCTGAGGGTTATGGTAAAATCCGGGCATTGCAGGAAGGATAATGCCACCCTCCTTACTGATGCTGGTCATGTTCTCCAGGTGAACCGTTCTGAGTGGTGTTTCACGTGGAACAATAATCAGCTGTCTTCTTTCTTTTAGAGTAACGTCCGCTACACGTGTTATGGTATTGTCGGCATATCCACTGCTGATGGCAGATAATGTCTTCATGCTGCATGGAATTATAATGCATGTATCAAAGTAGAATGATCCGCTGTTGATTTTTGCAGTCAAATCTTTTTCCTCATAATAGTAATCTGCCAATCCAATAACATCCTCAACGCTATAATCTGTTTCATGAATTATAATGTCTCTTGCTATTTGACTAATCACCAGGTGACACTCGGCATCTATCTTCTTAAATTCTTCAAGTAATCTGATGGCATAGATTACACCACTGGCTCCAGTTATTGCAATTACAACTTTCATATTATTCAATCTCCATTATCTCTATTTTCCTAATGTAAAGGTTTCCTCTGTCTTGTATATTGGTCCGGATGGGGTGAGTGTACTTGATTTCAGCTGTATTTTGCTTACTTTCATCTTACCATAGTATTCTTTCTGTAAAGATTTAAGGGTATCCTTAAGGGATTGTTTATCGTTTATGTTTTTAACTCTTCCAATGGTTATATGAGGGGTGTAATTTCTTTCCTTTTCAAATCCGATTTTTTCAAATTCAACGTCCAATTCCTTGATTAAATCAACCGTGGTCTTATCCTTTATTCCCACCCATATGACGCGGGGATTGTTGATGTTTCTAAAGGCGCCGACGTTAACAAGTTTCAATTTATATGGATTGTATTGGCTGGCTATTTTATTTACAACATCACATATCTCATCTTTCTTATTCTCATCTATATCTCCAAAGAATTTAAGGGTCAGGTGGATGTTTTGGCTCTTGACATAGTTGATTCTTGCACTGTCCGTTTCTTTTATTATTTTCTGGGTCCTGTCAATGTTATCCTTAATATAATCTTCAATCTCAATAGCTAGAAATGCACGCATAATATAATCTCCAATAATATAATATATGTGGATAAGTTACAAAAATAATTTTTTGATTAAGTACTAATTCCAATCAATGGATGGGTGATGGGAATTTATTTTTAAATTAAAAACAATTGCCTTATTGGAAGGTATATATTCCTCAATAAAAAACAAGTTATTACTTAAGTATCCATAGGAGTTTAAAAATAAAAAGGTGGTAATTAAGGGTTACACATCTTGCATGGCTTGTAACCGCTGTTTATTGCATCATCTCTTGAGTTTAAGATGACCTTGTTTTTCTCGCTCATCTTGGAAACTGCCTCACAGTCTGCTTTATGAAACTTGTATGAGTTGGAGTTTCCTATATATGTTGATGTGTCGCTTGAGGTTGACTGCTTTTGAGCGGATTGTATGCTGTTGTTAGATTGTTGGGATGGCTGTGCGGTTGTAGTAGCCTGTGCCGTTTGAGTAGTACCGTCAGCCCATTTCTGTGGTGTAAACTCACTTGGTGGGATGTACATTACCTCTGCAAGGTGTTCCTTTAAGAGCATTTCATTGAGGTTTTTTCCGTCAACTATCACAACTGCCAGTGTCCTGCCATACTTGTCACGGTATTTTCTATCGTCAACGTTGATTCCAACTTCCTTGTTCAAGCATAGCTTTGAAACGAAATTCTTGGAAGCCTGATAACCCTTAACTCCTCTTTCAGGAGTGTTAACGCCAACTAATCTGACCTTTTCTCCACTTGCTAGATATATGGTATCTCCATCGACTACATGAGTACATACGCCTCTTTTTTCACTTGTAAGGTATGTGTTGTTGTATTTGTTTAATAGGTCACTTGTCGAATATTGGCTGTAATAATTATCAGGTATGTCATGACTAAAACCTGTACCCGTATATGCGGATGTGGCGGATATGAACATGAATGAGACAATCATTATCAGAAGACATGTCATTATTTTATTAAATTTCATCGTAATTTCCCCCAATTGCTTATTCATATCATTATTGATGATTTTTTATATTTATACTTTGAGCTATTTTATGATTTCATATTCTGTCAGGTTCTCATTTCTGCGACGTGAATCCATCTTCACCAGGTCATATACGACTGGATTGTTCAGAAGCATCTTCCACACGGAGTATGTCTCGTTTACAAAGTCGTCATTTAGCTTTATCTTCTTTTCTACCAATGGACATGTGTATGGATATTCACTTTCATCAAAGACCAGGTGAAATTTATCATCACTTGATATATGTGGGATTAGTGGAAATGTTCTGCATTGGATAGGCCTTATCTTACGGTCACATCTTGGAGGATCGGTACATTTTACTATAAATAGGGTATCCTCCCAGTTGTCCGGGTAATCAGATGCGTTTGTGCCTATGGTATATAATTCAAAGTATTCGCTATCTTCATACATCAACTCTTCCCCTGGCATGAGATATAGGATCAATTCTTCCGTTGTATCCTGATTCTTGTCATAGACGCAGCATATTTCTCCACATAGATTTCCACAGTCAAAGTCTACCGGTGAAACCTTGTCAAGTCTTTCATAGATTTCTTCCATGGTCTTTTTCATTTCATCAGCAGTAATCATCATAATAATTCACACATAATCATTTATTCTAAAAATGTCTTTTCAATTATTCTATATATCTTTTAGTAAGTTATACTACTTATTTATGATATAGGGTACTCGAAAAAATAGTTCTGAAATTCATACTTTATAAACTTATTTTTACAATTTGAATAGATATATGTTCTTATTTGCTAATAGTAATCCAATACTAGCAAATAGTATCATACGTTGATCTTTTGTAAAAACTGCAAATATAAAGAATCCAATGAAAAAATACTATAAATAAAATTTTTTTCCTTGGAACTGAATCTAAATGATAAAATTCTGAAAAATTATAGAAACTTTTATCAATTTTTTCTAAAAAATCCATAATACTCATATAATCACTAACTACTCAAGAATAGATAAACCAAAGTAGGAATATCCCCAATCAATAGCATTAGAATAAAAGATTCCCCTACTTTCCTCCAGAATCATTTCTTTAAAATTATTATATGTATTTATTTTTATAATTGACATTAGTATAACTCTTCCTTCATCAAATAAGGGTAGTCCTACTTTGTCTAATAATTGTAATCCTTTTGCAATACTTTTTATTTCTCCATATGGTACTATGGCTGATCCTATAATCGTTGGTGCTGCTTTTGTCCAGTAGTAAGGGTTTAGCATATCGGATGGTTCATTTGCTCCGGCAGCATGTAAACATAAACCAATACCCACACCAACTATGGCAGTTCCTTCTACTACAGGTAGCATTGTTCCACCTGAAGCTAACACTATTGTCATTCCAGCAGTTATTGCAGTTGTCTGGTCCAATCTTCAAGGAAACTAACCATCTCATCAGACATACTTTGACTTGACTCTAAGCTTTCCTGCATCATTTCAGGATTTTCCTGACCCATACGATAACCAACCGCATCGATGTAATTGGTTAAATTTCTAAGGGCATTTGAAAATGTATCTGTTAGTTCATCAGGACATGATTACATTGTAGTACTTTTCTATATTTTTAAATATAATGGGCATAACCCTAAGTATAGATTAAGAATAATTATCACAGCTATTCCAAGCACATACTCTCTTTTTTTACGTCTATCCATATTTTCCTTATCCAATACGTTAAAATTATATTTTTGGTCAAAGAAGTCTATAAAGTAATAATAATGCAATTTAATTAATAATAAGAACAATATAATTATTGAAGAGAGGGTATGTGTTGTGAATACTGCTATTAACATTAATCCAATCTCTACTAATACAATATTATTACAATAAATCATATATGTTATATAATTATGTTTATATGGATTTGTTTCATCCAAGAATAATGTTCCATCATACTTTCTATATCGCAGATAAATAATTATCGCATTATATTCAATTAGTAGTATGGCTGATAGATAAACTAGTATCAGTACATTATCAATTAAAATACCAAGTAATGGCAGTATCATCAAAGTCATCATTAATGGTAATATAACGGAATTCAATATTAACTGTCCCTTTTCATTTAAAAGAGTGATGTAACCATCCTTATCAATTTTATAATTCTGATAAAATAAGGTTACATGTTTCTTTTTGAATAAAATATAACCCTTCTGTCCTTCACCATTACTAGCTAATTCTTCATTCATTTTCATTAAATCATCAATATGTACCTTGAAATAACATTTCCTGCCATTATTAAATAAAGAAATCCTATAAATCTTATTATAGAAAGCGTAAAAGATCATGCTCCATATAATCAGATTACCCATTATTAAAAAACCCATGTTCATATTTTAAACTCATTTTTGAATTAAATAAAACTCTTTATTGATTAAATGATACAATTTATATACGATTATATTAAATTGAATGATAATGACAACATTAATAATGTTAAATATTTTTCTATTTGAATTTGTTTCTTAATATGTTTTTCATTCAATAGTTTCAAATTGAAATGCTTATCAAATACATCCGCAAATAAATTAAAATGCATTTTTGTTAGTA
>ODAJ012162262.1_pt1 | contig 24381 bp, 21 predicted proteins | sample 1539241 | NCBI WGS metagenome assembly ODAJ01 (sample SAMN02144231, study PRJEB22623) | gut metagenome | biome: sheep rumen | host: Ovis aries | place: New Zealand
TTCACTCAGGCGAAGGTTCTCTACACGGTATAGACGGTATACCTCTTGCTGCAAACGGCAACGATCCAGACTGGAACGAAGATAATCCTTGCTTGTTTTCATCTCTTTTGGTAATTTAGGTATCAACCGTATTTACAAAAAGACAAGGTGAGTGGTAAGAACGATAGAGGGCAGTTTTTCCTGCTTGAAACACCATCTTCCCACTACCAACCGTTCCACCTCTAACCGCCTATAACTGAGGCGCAACCGTCTGAAAATTCAAGAAAATCAATAAGCCTCGTCGGTCTTTATCTCCTCGGCAGTAATCTTCTTGCTGTCGATAGCTCGCCAGGCATAGATGATATAGCCCAGCACGAACGGCACGAGCAGCGAAACGTAGAACATCGTGCGCAGAGTGAACTCACTCGAACACGAGTTTGCCATCGTCAGCGACGACTGCAAGTCGGCTGTCGAGGGATAGTAGGCCGTGTGGTTCCACGCCGAGCAGAGCAGCAGAGCCAGCACCGTGAGCACCGTTCCGATGCCGGCAGGCCAGATGCCGCCGATGTAGGTCTTCGAAACAATGGTCTTGCCGATACCGTAAAGCACGAGTACGACACCTATTAATAAGATGACGAGCAGGTACCACATATCGAGGAAGTTGCTGAGATACTTGTATGGCTCCATATATATCACTCCCTTGTCATTGTAGGCGAAGCCGTCCTTCAGCAGCAGGTGTACCAGATAGGCCACGAAGAGCAGCACGAAGGGGATGGCTGCCCCTACGAGGCGTACGGAGCCGCGCGAGCGGATATCTTCGTCATCGACGTTGTTCATTACGTAGAGAATACCCAGCACACGTGCCAGGAACACGACGGCAAAGCCGAACACGAGCACCCAGGGATTGAGCAGGGCATCGAGGCCGTGCGAGGCGTTGGCCCAGCGGCTGATGATTGGGGTCATCGAGGTGGCATCAACGAGGTTGCTCTTCTCCACGATGAAGTTTGAGCCCTCGAAGAATGTAGCCACGGCACCGCCGAGAAGCAGCGGACCCAGGATGCCATTGAGCGTAAGGAAGAACTGGAAGGTCCTCGGACCGAGCAGGTTGCCTATCTTGTTCTGGAACTCATAGCTAACGGCCTGTAGTACAAAGGTGAAAAGGATAATCATCCACAGCCAGTAGGCACCGCCGAAACTCGTGGAATAGAACAGCGGATAGGACGCAAAGAATGCTCCTCCGAAGGTTACGAGCGTCGTGAACGTAAATTCCCACTTGCGCCCGGTGGAGTTGTAGACCAGCCGGCGGCCTTCATCTGTCTGGCCGAGGCTGCGCGCCACGGAGTTGGCACCCTGCACGAAGAGCAGGAACACCAGCAAGGCTCCAAGAAGTGCTACTACGAAGCACCAGTAATGCTGCAAAAATTCGTATGTCATGGTAGTTTTCTATTTACTTGTTAACTGTTTATCACTCTCGTATTCAGGTCCTTTCTTTATCTGCTTCAACATAATGTTGATCTCAACGGCCAGCATTGTGGTGAAGAGAACAAGGAACAGGATGAAGGTAATCATCACACTCGACGAGTGCAAGTCGCTCACGGCAGCCCACGTGGGCAGCATATCCTGAATGGTCCAGGGTTGTCTGCCGAACTCTGCCACGAGCCAGCCGCTCTCTGATGCTATATATGCCAGCGGGACGAGCAGGATGGCCAGCCAGTAGTGCCAGGCTGGCAGCCCGGTGAGCCTCGTCACGTCGGCTTCGGTCTCGGGTATGATGCCAAATGCCGCCAACAGCCTCCGCGTAAGGACGGAGAGCAGGGGTATCTCGTAGGACAGCAGGAACATCACGCCAAAGAACAGGAGGAACAGGCAGCCCATGCCTACCATGATACGGAACGCCCAGAAGTTGACGGGGATGTAAGGCACAAGCTCCGACTTGTCGCGTATGTAGCCGTAGCCAAAATATTTCATGTTCTTTTGCAGCGTAGCCAGCTCTGTCGCGGCTTTCGCCTCGTCGCCCGACTTCTTCGCAGCGCGATAAGCAGCGAGTGCAGCGATGGCTTTCTTGCCCATTGCTATCTTCTCGTCAGCCGAGGGCACGCGCTTGCCGTCGGGAGTGGTGTAACCGTTAAGCAGGTCGTTGATGCCCGGCACATACCCGTTGGGGTCGTTGGTGGCCATCACCGACAGCGCGTAGGGCATCTCCAGCTTATAGGGAGCACCTTCGTCGCTGGCATAATCGGGCTGCGAAAACGGACTGACGAGCGCAACGGCTGTCAGCCCCTGCCCTGTGCCACCATTATACAGGGCTTCCATCGCCGCAAGCTTCATGGGCTGAACCTCAGCCACGTCCATACCCGACTTATGGCCGGTAGCGGCAGCCAGCACCGAGGCCACAAGCCCCACCGTGACTCCTATCTTCATGCTCTCGGTGGCGAGCCTCGTCTCGCGCTTCTTGAGCAGATACCAGCTGCAAACAGCTACGCAGAACACGGCTCCGATAATCCAGGCCGACGTCACGGTGTGGCAAAACTTCGACACGGCAAAGGGCGACAGGGCTACGTCGAGGAACGACACCATCTCGTTGCGCATCGTATCGGGATTGAACTCGCAGCCAACGGGATACTGCATCCATGCGTTTGCCACGAGAATCCACCAAGCCGAAATCGTTGCGCCCAAGCCTGTGAGCCACGTAGAGGCAAGATGGAAACCCGGCGACACCTTTTTCCATCCGAAATACATCACTGCCACGAACGTAGACTCCATGAAGAAGGCCACAATTCCTTCGATGGCAAGCGGCGCGCCGAAGATGTCGCCGACAAACCAGGAGTAGTTCGACCAGTTGGTACCGAACTCGAACTCCAGGATTATGCCCGTAGCAACGCCCATTGCGAAGTTCACGCCGAAGAGTTTCTGCCAGAACTTGGCAGCATCTCTCCAGAACACGTCCTTCGTAAGGTAGTACTTGGTCTCGATGATACCCATGATAACAGCGAGACCGAGTGTCAAGGGAACGAAAAGCCAGTGGTAGATGGCGGTGAGAGCAAACTGTGCCCTGGCCCAGTCAACCATTCCGGCATCGATAGTCAATAGTAGATTTGTCATAGAATCAGGTTGTTGTTTAGGTTATCACTTTGTTTATTTGGCCGAACGCTCCACAAGCTGGGTCGAGACATAGCCCGCCTTGTCGCCGTCGGGAGCGTTCTGCTTCAGGTAATCAGGGAAGAAAAACACCTTCAACACTGCGAAGATGATGAACAACTTAATCAATATCACAGCCCACAACACCCTTCCAAGGGTCATGTTGCGGAAGCCGTCGGCATACAAATCGTATGCCCGGCGCAGGAAACCGGTAGTTTTCATAGGCACATGCATCGTAATCAAGGTTAAAGGTTACGGCAAGTATTACTCCGCAAACATAAGAAAAAAAACGGAAACGCTGTAAAAACTTTCAAATAATTATGTAACTGAAATACCAAAATCAGGCAACAAATGTTCCGTTTTTCCCTAAAACTACTAAAATTAAATAAATTTTTGAAGATGACAGGTCGCCTTTGCAATGTAAACTAAACAAAAACCTTACTTTTGCAAGCAATTATTTATATAACCTCTATATGGTAAACAGACGCATACTCAGGCTCTACCGCCTGGTGATTTCGGTGCTGATGCTGGCTTGTCCCGGCTCTGCCTGGTCGCAACAGCCACTGACTCTCGAGCAATGCCGCGAACTGGCACTGAGCAACAACAAGCAGCTCAAGGCTTCAAAGATTGGCGTTGAGATGGCAAGAAGCAATGAAAAAGCAGCCAAGACACGCAATCTGCCAAGGGTGACAGGCGTTGCCGGATATGAGCTTTTCAGCAGAGAGGTGTCCATTCTGAACGCTTCGCAGAAGTACACACTCAACAATCTGGGCACTAACAGCATCGGACAGATGGGCAACGATCTCACTGGAGTGTTGCAGAACATGGCACAGCAGGGACTGATTTCTCCCGAAATAGCACAGCGCTTGGGCGGCAGAATACAGGAGTTCACCACTCCTCTCGCCAAGACTGTAGACAATGCAGGCGGCAAAGTGGTTGATGCCTTCCGCACCGACACACGAAACATCTTTGCTGCAAACATCGCAGTGACTCAGCCTATCTACATGGGCGGAGCAATAAAAGCCTCAACCGAGATGGCGCGGATAGCCACCGAGATGGCCGGTAACAATGTTGACAACGTGCGACAGAGCACTCTCTATGCCGTCGATAATGCCTATTGGCTGGCTGTTTCGCTGAAGAACAAGCAGCGACTGGCCCAAGAGTTTCTCAATTTGGTAAAGAAGCTCGACGACGATGTGCACAAGATGATCAACGAAGGAGTGGCTACCAGGGCCGACGGACTGAAGGTTGACGTGGCCGTAAACAATGCGGAGATGACACTTACGCAGGTAGATAACGGCGTTTCGCTCGCCAAGATGCTTCTCTGCCAGCTCTGCGGGCTGCCCCTGAACGGCAACCAGCCACTTGCCGACGACGAAAGTTCTGAGCTGTCTGGCATCTTCATCGACAATGTCAACGTGTCCGACTCTACCTACAGCAGCCGTCCCGAAGTGCGTATGCTGCAAAACACGGTTGAGCTTAGTCAGCAGGCAACCAAGCTTGTGCAGGCTGTCTACAAGCCTCACGTGGCTCTGACCGGTGGCTTCACGTTCAGTAATCCAAACGTTTTCAACGGTTTCGACAAATGGTTCGACGGTGTATGGAACATCGGAGTGCTCGTTCACATTCCTATCTGGAACTGGGGCGAGGCCAGATACAGGTACGATGCCACCCGTGCCGCTACCCGTATAGCCCAGATGGAGCTGAGCGACATACAGGAAAAGATAAGCCTTCAGGTGGAGCAAAGCAAGTTTAAGGTAGCAGAAGCACAAAAGCGCGTTGTCACTGCACGCAAGAATCTGAGCAGTGCCGACGAGAACCTGCGCTGTGCCAACGTTGGTTTCAAGGAGGGCGTGATGACCGTTACCGATGTCATGGCTGCACAAACAGCATGGCAGAAGGCCCAGACGCAGAAGCTGGATGCCGAAATAGACCTCCGTCTGGCTAAGCTCTCGCTCCAAAAAGCTTTGGGAAACATTTAGAAACAACTGATTTTCAAGATTATATTCTATCGAGATATGTCTGCAAAAACACAACACAACAACATTATTTTTGCCATTATTGGCTTTATTTCGGTTATTGTAATAGTGGCGCTGATTGGTTGGTTTGCCCTCGACCGCACCCCCGAAACCATCCAGGGCGAACTCGAAGTGGGCGAATACCGGGTTGCCTGCAAGCTCCCCGGGCGCGTTGTTGAGCTCAGAGTGAAGGAAGGCGACTACGTTCACGTGGGCGACACGGTGGCAATCCTTGAGATGCCGGAGGTGAGCGCACAGCAACAAGCTTCCGAAGCCACTGTCGACGTGGCCAGCGCACTCAGCGACCTTGCCAATGCCGGCAGCCGGCAGGAACTCGTCCAGAGTGCTTATCAGCTCTACCAGCAGTCTATCGCCGCCAACGAAGTGGCCCAGAAGACCTACAACCGTATGCAACGCCTCTTCGACGAGGGAGTGATGAGCGCCCAGAAACGCGACGAGGCACTGGCAGCCTACAAGGTGACAGAGGCTCAGGTCGTGTCGGCCAAGGCACAGTATGAGCTTGCCAAGAGCGGCGCACGCGAACAGGAGAAGCGTGCCGCAGCCAAACAGGTGCAAGTGGCAAAGGGTGCCGTGAACGTTGTGAAGTCTATTCTGAAAGAGACTGTGCAGGTAGCAGGTGCCGAAGGCGAAGTCAGTGCCATCTATCCCAAGCAGGGTGAGCTCGTTGGACTGGGCTCGCCGATTATGAGCATATCGCAAACCAAGGATATGTGGGGCGCGTTCAACGTGCGCGAAGACCAGCTCAAGGGTATGAAGGTCGGCGATAAGTTCAAGGCATACGTACCGGCTTTCGACAAGGAAATTGAGATGCAGGTGTTCTCTATGAAAGACGAAGGCTCGTATGCAGTATGGAAAGCCACCAAGACCACAGGCCAATACGACCTCAAGACATTTGAAGTGAAGGCGCGTCCGCTGAAGCCTTTCGACGGCCTTCGCCCGGGAATGTCGCTCATAGTCAAGTAGAATGGCTCGCCAAACGGTCTTTGCAACGGGCATACAGAAGCATGAAACACTGAGAAAGAGATGGGAGTAATCAGAAGGATTTACCAGATTGCACTGAGGGAGTGTGGCATTATGAGCCATAATCCCATCTACCTGTTCTGCATGGTGGTGTTTCCGCTCTTTGTCACGTTCTTCTTCACTTCCCTTCTCAACGAAGGAGTGCCGTCGAAGCTGCCCTGCGGTGTCGTAGACCTCGACAACACGCCCACCACACGATCGCTGATACGCCACCTTGACGGTTTTCAGACAACACAGGTTACACATTATTATAATAATATAAACGACGCGCGGCGCGCCATTCAGCGCGGCGAGATCTACGGCGTGCTCTATTTCCCACGCGGCACGACAGCCGACCTGCTCGGCTCCCGACAGCCCACGGTGTCGTTCTACTACAACGGAGTGGTGATGATGGCAGGCAACATGGCCTACAAAGACATGAAAACCGTAACCACTCTGGCACAGGTAGCCGTTGCTTCGACCAAGCTGTCGGCTCTCGGCAAGACCAAGGAAGAGATTAAAGCCTTCCTCCAGCCCATCGCATTAGACATACACATGATAGGCAATCCGTGGATGAACTACAACATCTACCTGTCATCCGTCATGGTGCCGGGCATCATGATACTCTTCATGCTCCTCATTACGGCCTACTCTATCGGCACTGAGCTGAAGTTCAACCGTGCCCGCGAGTGGATGCAGATGGCCGGAGGCAGCAGCACGATAGCCGTTGCAGGCAAGCTGCTTCCGCAATTCCTGGTCTTCGTAAGCATACTGGGCAGCTACGCATGGTACATCTTCGGGTACCTCAACTTCCCCCACCCCGGCGGCAACGGGCTTATCCTGCTGCTCGTGGTGCTCACTGTCATGGCCGCGCAGAGCTTCGGAGTGTTCGTCTTCGCACTGATGCCGTCGCTCCGAATGTCCATGAGTATATGCTCGCTGTGGGGCGTTCTGAGCTTCTCCACGTGCGGAGCCACCTACCCTGTGGATGCCATGAGCCCCATGATAGAGGCCCTGTCGTGGCTGTTCCCACTGCGCCACTACTACATGATCTACCAGATCAACATCTTCAACGGCTATCCCATGGCCGACGCATGGCCCTACTACGTGTGCCTGCTGGCTTTCATCATGCTGCCTATGCTCAACATACACCGCATAAAGAAAGCCATGCTCGAATACGTCTACATACCGTGACCATGCAGAAACTGCACTACCAAGCAACAAGAAAGCAAGAAACATGAGCAACAACAGCAAAGACAAGCAACACTCCAAACCATCACTCGCACGCCGATTGTGGAACAAAGCCTACGAAGGCATTGCCGATGCGTGCTACATCTGGTGGCTTGAGCTCAAGAACACCATCAAGGACGAGGGTGTGCTCATATTCTTCCTGCTCGTGCCGATAGCCTATCCGCTCGCATACTCATGGATATACAACAACGAAGTGGTCGAGAACGTGCCTGTGGCAGTGGTCGATATGTCGCACTCGCATAGCAGCCGCGAGTTCACAAAGAGGCTTGATGCCTCGCCCCACACCAAAGTGGCCTACCATTGCACCTCCCTTGCCGAGGCGCAGTCGCTCGTGGGGCATCAGGTTGTGCATGGCGTGATATATTTCCCTTCCGACTTCGAGCATAAAATCTACCGTGGCGAGCAGGGACACGTAAGCGTCTACTGTGATATGTCGCTCATGCTGAACTACAAAGCCATCTACCAGACGGCACTGGCAGTATCGCTCGACATGGGCCACGAGTTGCAGCTGCCCCACCTCCACAGCTTCACCAAGCAGGACGAAGAGCTTAACAGCAAGCCACTGAAGGTGGAAGAGATTCCCATCTTCAACTCCACCGGCGGCTACGGCAATGCCATTCTGCCGGCAGTACTGCTCTTGATAATCCAGCAGACCCTGCTCCTCGGCATCGGACTGTCTGCCGGCACCGCGCGAGAGAACAACCGCTTCCAGGACCTCGTGCCCCTTAGCCGCCACTACAACGGCGTGTTCCGCATCGTCATAGGCAAAGCCATGGCCTACCTGATGATCTATTCCGTCATGGGAGCATACATAACGCTGTGCATCCCACGCTTCTTCAGCTTCACGTCCATGCTGCACTACAGCGACCTGATAGGTCTGATGCTGCCCTTCCTGCTTGCCTGCATCTTCTTCGGCATGATGCTGTCGTGCATCGTGCGCTACCGCGAAAACATCATGCTCCTCGTGGTCTTCACGAGCGTACCCATGCTGTTCCTCACAGGCATATCCTGGCCACAGTCCAACATCCCCGCCTTCTGGCAGGGCATCTCGTGGCTCATTCCCAGCACGTTCGGCGTGCGAGGCTTCATCCACATGAGCAGCATGGGCGGAACCCTTCACGACATCCGCCAGGAGTATCTCGCACTGTGGATACAGGCAGTGGTCTACTTCTTCGCTGCCTGCATGGTCTACAGCTACCAGCTCGCACGAACCCACCGCCACGCACAGCAGCACATAGAGAGCATGAAGTCCAAAATCCATAAAGTGCTTCAAAGGCGCAAAACCGCCCAAGCAGCGGCTGACGCAGAGCTGTAGCACACTTTTTCAACGCTTTTCTTTTGTCAGTTTAAATGTAATAAGTACTTTTGTAGCGGTATTTAACAAAATTCACTACGATTATGAAAAGAAACATTTTCTATTCTATGATGGGTCTGGCAGTGGTATTCTGCATGATGTCGTGCGACGGCAACCCCATCAAGAAGATGCAAGCCACCAACGACTCGCTGTCAAACCTCACCGACAAGCAGCAAGCCGAACTCATGGATCTGTCGAACACGATGGACTTCATCTCAGCAACGATGGACAGCATCAACGCACAAGAGGGTCAGCTCTTCCTTGCCGACAACGGAAAAGAGACCACCAACGACCGTGCAACAATCAAACGTAAGCTCGATGCCTTTCAGGAACTGCTCAAAACACAGAAAGAAAAGCTCGCCGACTTGCAGAAGAAACTCGAAGAAAAGGGCGTGGAGTCAACCCGTCTGAAGAACCTCATCAAGCTGATGGAGGACAAACTGGACCAGAAAGACAAAGAAATAACCCAGCTGCGCACCGAACTTGAAAGCAGTAAGAAGAGCATAGCAGAGCTCAAGACCAACGTTGAGAACCTCACAGTGGAGAACACCAACCTCCAGACAAACGTCACCGAGCTCAACGAGAAGACTCAGGCTCAGGAGGAAGTGATAACAAAGCAGGACGAACAGCTCAACGAAGGCTACGTGCGCATCGGCTCAAAGAAGGAGCTTCAGGCTGCCGGACTGATGACAAAGGGTTCGCTCTTCAAGAAGAGCAAGGCCAACCTGTCTGGCATTTCCAAGGAAGGCTTCAAGAAGATTGACATCCGCCACTATGGTGGAACTACCATTCAGGGCAAGAAAGTGCAGATTATCACTCCTGCTCCGGCCAACTCTTACTCGCTGACCGACAACGACGGCACGTGGACACTCACCATCACCAACCCGACAGCGTTCTGGAGCGTGAGCAACTTCCTCGTTATCCGTGCTGACTAATCGGCAAACGACGATACAACTTTACTCTTGATTATAATAGTCCGCAGGGAAAAGCAACACAACAGGTTACCTTCCCTGCGGTTTTCTTTTGCATACCATCTATCCATAGCCCAGCTACGCTTCTGCAACATCAGCCTCGCATGAAAGTAATATGACTCATATTGCTCGGTAATATGACTCATATTGGTCGGTAATATGACTCATATTGGTATCCCCTTCTGCTTCCCCCAAGATGGGGAAGTGGCTTGTTGGCCCGATAGAACTTATGGGACTAATAGGACATATAGGCCCTATTAAGACATATAGACCCTATTAAGACTTATAGGACTTATAAGCCTTATGGAACTTATAGGCAATACGCTCAAAAAAAGCAAGCTCTCTTGCACGCATTGCTCTCGTTTTTCGCGCAACTTTGGCTTTGCCGAAGTTACTTTCACTCGGCAATGCACGCAAAAAAGCAAGCTCTCTTGCACGCATTGCTCTCGTTTTTCGTAACTTTGTCCCCAGATATGGATAACAGACAAGCAACATTGGAGTTGGGAACGAAGCCCGTTGGAGGTCTGCTTGCGCAGTATGCCATGCCTGCCATAGTAGCCATGTCGGCATCTTCGCTCTACAACATCATCGACCGCGCGTTCATCGGGCAGGTTGTCGGACCGGAGGCAATAGCCGGTCTGGGCATTACCTTCCCGTTCATGAACCTTAGCGGTGCGTTCGGAGCAGCCGTAGGCGTAGGTGCGTCGACGTGCATCTCCGTGAAGCTGGGACAGAAAGACTATGCCACAGCCAACAACCTGCTTGGCAACACCGTGACGCTGAACCTGATAATAGGCTTCCTGTTCATGGCCGTATGCCTGGTTTTCCTCGACCCCATACTCCGTTTCTTCGGAGCTTCTGACGTCACTCTGCCCTATGCCCACGAGTTCATGGTGGTCATTCTGCTTGGAAACATGATTACCCATATGTACTTCGGCATGAACGCCGTGCTGCGCGCAGCCGGCAAACCGCGCCACGCCATGTATGCCACGCTGTTCACAGTGCTGATGAACATAGTTCTCGTGGTCATGTTCGTGTGGTGGTTTCGCTGGGGAATACGCGGTGCAGCAATGGCAACGGTCACATCCCAGACCCTTGCCCTGTGCTGGCAGATGCGTATTTTCTCCGACAAGAAAGAACTACTCCACCTTCAGCGCGGCATCTATCGGCTGCGCAGCCGTCTTGTCAAGAACATTGTTTCAATCGGAATATCGCCGTTCCTGATGAACGCCACGTCGTGCCTGATTGTAATCTTTATGAACAACCAGTTCGTCAGCTACGGTGGCGACATGGCAGTAGGTGCCTACAGCATAGCCAACTCTATGGTGATGGTGTTCTTCATGTTCGTCATTGGCATTACTCAAGGTATGCAGCCCATCGTGGGCTACAACTACGGAGCCGAGCGCTACGACCGCATGATGCGCTGTCTGTGGATAGCCATCGCCGCAGCCACGGCCATACTGCTCGTAGGCTGGGCACTGTCGATGCTCTTCCCAAGGCAGATAGCACGCATCTTCACCACCGACAGCCATCTGACAGACATGGCCGCCCACGGCATACGGGTCGATATGCTGGTGTTCTTCGTCGTGGGTTCGCAGGCCGTGATAACCAACTTCTTCCAGTGCATAGGCAAAGTGAAGGTGTCTATCTTTCTTTCGCTCTCACGACAGCTTATCATGCTGCTGCCTCTGGCTTATCTGCTGCCTCGACGATGGGGCCTCGACGGAGTGTGGTACTCCATGCCCATCAGCGACAGCATGGCCTTTGCCATCACCATTCCGATACTGGTGTGGTACATCAGGAAGATGAAACAAGTTGCAAGACAAACCGAAACACGCTAAACTATGAGCAAGATAATAATCAACATCGGTCGCCAGCTGGGCAGCGGAGGCAGGGAGGTAGCTCGCCGTCTGGCCGAAACCTTCGGATGCAAGTTCTACGACAAGGAGCTGCTCAACCTCGCAGCACACGAGAGTGGCTTCTCGGAGAAGTTCTTTGAGCAGAACGACGAGCATAAGGGTTTTCTGCGAACGCTGTTCCACGTACATGTGCCGCACCTGTCGGACAACAGTTTCTACAGCAACAACTTCTCCGAAGAGAGTCTGTTCAAGTTCCAGAGCGATGCCATACGCAAGGCTGCCGAGGATGGCAACTGCGTGTTTGTAGGCCGCTGTGCCGACTATGTGCTGCGCGACCATGCCGAAGCCACCAACGTTTTCATCACTGCCAGCATGGAGTGGCGCATAGCCCAGGTGAGCAAGCGCCATGAGTGCGACGAGCAGACGGCGCGCAAGATCATCCACAACGCCGAAAGCCAGCGTGCCAACTACTACAACTACTACACAGGGAAGCGCTGGGGCAATGCGGCAAGCTACGACCTGTGCATCGATACCTCCATCCTCGGCATCGACGACACCCACCAGCTGATTGCCGATTTCATCAGAAAGCGGCTCGACAAAGGCTGCAAAAGACAATAATCAGCCCCGTGCGGAGTTATCATTATAGCACTGTTGTGAAACGGAATAATAACAAATAAACATAAGGAAATGAGAAACATCATCATCACCGGCGGTGCCGGATTTATCGGAAGCCACGTTGTTCGCCTCTTCGTGAACAAATATCCCGAGTACCACATCATCAATCTCGACAAGCTTACCTACGCCGGCAACCTTGCCAACCTGAAAGATGTGGAACAGAAAGCCAACTACGAGTTTGTGCGCATGGACATCTGCGACTTCGACAGCGTGCTCCGCCTGATGCAGGAAAAGCACGTCGACGGCATCATCCACCTTGCCGCTGAGTCACACGTAGACCGAAGCATCAAGGATCCGTTCACCTTTGCCCGCACCAACGTGATGGGAACACTGTCGCTTCTGCAAGCTGCCAAGGTGTACTGGGAGAGCCTTCCCGAAGGCTTCGAGGGCAAACGCTTCTACCATATCTCCACCGATGAGGTCTACGGAGCACTCGAGCTCACCCACCCCGAGGGCATAGAGCCGCCATTCACCACCACAGCCTCTTCGGCTGAGCACCATCTGGCCTACGGCGAGAAGTTCTTCCTCGAGACAACGAAATACAATCCGCACTCTCCCTACTCGGCATCCAAGGCCGGAAGCGACCACTTCGTGCGCGCCTTCCACGACACCTACGGTATGCCTACGATAGTAACCAACTGCTCAAACAACTACGGTCCCTACCAGTTCCCTGAGAAACTGATACCCCTTTTCATCAATAACATCCGCCACCGCAAGCCTCTGCCCGTCTACGGAAAGGGCGAGAACGTCCGCGACTGGCTGTTCGTCGAAGACCATGCACGTGCCATCGACCTCATCTTCCACAAGGGAACAATAGCCGAGACATATAATATAGGTGGCTTCAACGAGTGGAAGAACATCGACATCATCAAGGTAGTGATTCGCACCGTGGACCGTCTGCTGGACCGTAAGGAGGGCGAAGACATGGATCTCATTACCTTCGTGACCGACCGTGCGGGCCATGACCTGCGCTACGCCATCGATTCATCGAAGCTGCAACGCGAGCTCGGATGGGAGCCTTCGCTGCAATTCGAGGAAGGAATAGAGAAAACCGTGCGCTGGTATCTTGACAATCAGGAGTGGCTCGACAACGTTACGAGCGGCGACTACCAGAAGTACTACGACCAGATGTACTCCCACAAATAGCAAGAGAGCACTTATCCCACAACAGAACATCTGTAACCGTATGGCTATATGCTTGAAATAACCAAAGAGCTGCACTCATTCCTCGTCGGGCTGCACTACAACCCCGCAACGGTTTCGCACCGCATGGAGCACTATCTGGAACATCTCTTCCATCTGCTTGAGGTTCCCGACGAGGAAGACGTGCTCGACTACTACGGCATCATGGGCCACGGGCAGCTTGCCTTGTCCGAGATTGCCCGCCGTCGCGGACGTTCGGATGCCGCCGCCATGCAGCGCATCGACGACAGTCTGCACCGCCTTGCCATCACTCCCGAGTGGCAGATGATTCTGAGCATTATCAAATCAAATCATTAAGACATGAAGAAAATACTGTTGCTGGGCTCCGGCGAGCTCGGAAAAGAGTTCGTCATAGCCGCCAAACGCAAAGGAGTAACCGTTGTGGCGTGCGACCGCTATGCCGGTGCTCCGGCCATGCAGGTGGCCGACGACTGCGAAGTAATCAATATGCTCGACGGCGACGAACTCGAGCGAGTGGTGCGCAAGCATCAGCCCGACATTATAGTGCCCGAGATTGAGGCCATCCGCACCGAGCGCCTGCTACAGTTCGAGCAGGAGGGAATACAGGTGGTACCAAGCGCACGCGCCGTAAACTTCACCATGAACCGCCGTGCCATCCGCGACCTTGCAAGCCGCGAGCTGGGCCTTCGCACTGCACGCTACTTCTATGCCAAGACATTCGACGAGTTTGCTGAAGCCGCACGCCAGATTGGGTTTCCCTGTGTGGTGAAGCCGCTGATGTCATCGAGCGGCCACGGACAGAGCTACGTACACAACGCTGAGGAGCTGCGCACAGCCTTCGACGAGGCTATGGAGGGCAGCCGCGGCGACGTGAAGGAGGTAATAATCGAGGAGTTCATCGACTTCGAGAGCGAGTTCACCCTGCTGACAGTCACTCAGAAGAACGGCCCCACGCTGTTCTGCCCACCGATAGGCCACGTACAGCGCGGCGGCGACTACCGCGAGTCGTGGCAGCCATACGCCATCAGCGACGCAGCACTCAGCCAGGCACAGAGCATGGCCGATGCAGTAACAAAGGCACTGACGGGCTACGGCATCTGGGGAGTGGAGTTCTTCCTCACCCGCCAGGGCGAAGTCATCTTCTCAGAACTCAGTCCGCGCCCCCACGACACGGGCATGGTGACACTCGCCCACACCACCAACCTGAGCGAGTTCGAGCTCCACCTGCGCGCCGTACTGGGTCTGCCCATCGCTGGAATAAAGCTCGAGCACGCCGGATGCTCGGCAGTGGTGCTCTCGCCGGGCACATTCCCCACCGCCGACGGACAGCTGTCGCCCGACTACAACCTCACCGACGCACTCAAAGAGGAGAACACCCGCGTGCGCATCTTCGGCAAGCCCAATGCCCACAAGGGCCGTAGGCTGGGAGTGGTGCTGTGCTATGACGACGTGGATGCCGACACAACACAGCTTCGCAACAAGGCTAAGCGGCTGGCAAAGACCGTTCTCGGCACCGACCCATACATGGAAAAGTAAGCCCGCAAACGAGTTCCACAGAAGCAACTGCACCTTTGAGTTTTTCCTTATCCACTTCTTAATAATCCTCACAACTGTTTCCTTAATGAACAAACATGGAATTTCCGTATCGCCATTACTGCTTTGCGTTTCCTTAATCATCTTTACTACAGCAGTCAGCTATGTCATTCACAAACTGTTATCACCTAAGAAGCATTAGAAAGCATCATGCAAAAAGACAATACATATATCATTGACCTGCCGAAGATTGCCGACCCGAGAGGCAATCTGACCGTTGCCGAACAGATGAAGAACGTTCCGTTCGACGTTGCACGCGTCTACTGGACCTACGACATACCTGCCGGCGGACGGCGCGGAGGCCATGCCCACCGCACGTGCGAGGAGGTGATAATAGCCGTAAGCGGCTCTTTCGACGTGATGACCGACGACGGCCACGAGCAGAAGACCTACCACCTGAACCACCCCTACCAGGGACTCTACGTGGGAACAGGCGTGTGGCGCACTCTGGAAGACTTCTCCTCGGGAGCCGTCTGCCTCGTTCTGGCATCGGAACTGTTCGACGAAGACGAGTACATCTACGACAAAGACGAGTTCAAGAAGCTCTATGCCGATGATTGATATAGTGCGCTACACACCGTCACGGCAACAGGAATGGAACACGTTTGTGGCCGAAGCCATCAACGCCACGTTCCTTTTTCGCCGGCAATACATGGACTATCATGCCCATCGCTTTGCCGACCACTCGCTGATGGCTTACGACAAAGGCAGGCTCTTGGGCCTTCTGCCAGCCCACGAGGATGGCGCAAGGCTATGCTCGCACAACGGACTGACCTTCGGCGGACTGCTCACGGCTGCCCGTACCACGACGGCTGAGGTGATGGAAGCCTTCACCCAGATAGCTGCATATATGGCAAGCCACGGCTTCACCACGCTCGTCTACAAGCCTGCACCCACTATCTACCAGCAGCTTCCGGCTCAGGCAGACCTTTATGCCCTCTCGCAGATAGGCACCCTGCACCTTGCCGCACGCGACGCAGGGTCGGCCATCGACCTCGCCAACCCCATAGGCTTTAGCACGCTGCGCCGCCGCAAGGTGGCAAAGGCCATCAGGAACGGGTTGCGCTGCGAGGAAAGCCGCGACCTTGAGGCTTTCTGGCATATCCTTGAGCACAATCTTGCCCAGCGTTTCGGTGCCAAGCCCGTCCACTCGCTCGACGAGATGCGCCTGCTGAGCAGCCGGTTCCCCAACGAGATAAGGCTCATGGCCACGTTCCGTGGCTGCGAGATGGTGGCCGGAGTGCTGCTCTACCACACACAACAGGTGGTGCGCACTCAATACATATCGGCTTCGCCCGAGGGCAAAGCCACCGGCGCGCTCGACCTGCTGTTCCATCATCTGACAACCGAGCTGCCACTGAGCCAGCGCTACTTAGACCTCGGCACCTCGGCACTGGCAGGAAGCCATGCCGTGAACCCCGGGCTGCTGTTCCAGAAAGAAGGGTTCGGAGCACGCACTGTGTGCTTCGACAAATACGAATGGCAACCCACAGGACTTAGCAGCCGCGAATCTGTCAACCCCTAACCCGTCAACTAATTAGAGAAATGATTGTTTGCATAGCAGAGAAGCCCAGCGTGGGCCGCGACATAGCACGCATCCTTGGAGCCACGCGCGACCACCGCAGCTACATGGAGGGCAACGGCTACCAGGTGACATGGGTGTTCGGACATCTGTGCGAGCTCAAGATGCCCGAGGACTATAATCCTTACTGGAAGTCGTGGGCACTTTCCACGCTGCCCATTATACCCCCGCGCTTCGGCATAAAGCTAAAGAACGACCAGGGCATAGCAGCCCAGTTTGCCACTATAGAGCAGCTTATCCAGAAAGCCGAATACGTCATCAACTGTGGTGATGCCGGCCAGGAGGGAGAGCTGATACAGCGTTGGGTGATGCAGAAAGCCAAGGTGTCGTGCCCCGTGAAGCGCCTGTGGATTTCGTCAATGACCGACGAGGCCATACGCGAAGGGTTCCAGAAGCTGCGCGACCAGGCCGATTATCAGAACCTGTATATGGCCGGACTGGCACGCGCCATAGGCGACTGGCTGCTCGGCATCAATGCCACGCGTCTGTATTCGGCCAAGTACGGTCGCCCCGGACACCCTCTGAGCGTGGGCCGCGTGCAGACTCCCACGCTGGCGCTGATAGTGAACCGCCAGCGCGAGATCGACAACTTCAAGCCCGAACCCTACTGGGTGCTTGCCACCATATACCGCCAGACCACCTTCACCGCCACGAAAGGCAAGTTCACGAGCAAAGAAGAGGGCGAGCAAGCCTTCGCAACGATAGCCGGAAAGCCCTTCACCGTGACCGACGTGCAGAAGAAGAACGGCACCGAAGCCCCCAAACAGCTCTTCGACCTCACCTCGCTGCAAGTGGAATGTAACCGCAAGTTCGGATATTCTGCCGAGACAACGCTCAACCTCATACAAGCTCTCTACGAGCGAAAGCTGACCACCTATCCGCGCGTAGACACCCAATACCTCTCCGACGACATCTATAGCCAATGTCCTCAGGTGATGAACGGCCTCTACAAAACCACCTTCGCAGCACAAGCTCCGTATGCGCAGCTCGTGAAGGCGCTGGGCGGCAAGCCACTGAAAAAGTCGAAAAAGGTGTTCGACAGCTCTAAAGTGACCGACCACCATGCCATCATACCCACAGGGGTAGTGCCCAAAGCACTGAGCGACATGGAGCGCAACGTCTACGACCTTGTTGCCCGCCGCTTCATTGCCGCGTTCTATCCCGACTGCAAGTTCGCAACAACGACCGTCTTGGGGCGTGTCGAAGATGTCGAGTTCAAGGCTTCGGGCAAAGAGATACTGAGCCTTGGCTGGCGCGAGGTGTATGCCAACGACACTGAGGAAACGGCCTCGGCGCAGGACGACAAGGAGCAGACTCTGCCCACATTCACCAAGGGCGAGAGCGGCCCCCATGAGCCTACGCTCACCGAGAAGCAGACCACCCCGCCACCCTACTACACCGAAGCATCGCTGCTGCGCGCCATGGAGACAGCCGGAAAGTTCGTCGACGACGAGGAGCTGCGTGCCGCGCTCAAGGAGAATGGCATCGGACGGCCATCAACGCGCGCCGCAATCATCGAGACACTGTTCAAGCGCCACTACATCCGGAAGGAGCGCAAGCGCCTCGTAGCCACCCCCACGGGAATGGAACTCATTGACCTGATAAAGGAGGAACTGCTGAAGAGCTGCGAGCTGACGGGCATCTGGGAGAAAAAGCTGCGCGACATAGAACACGGAAAGTATGTCGTTGGCCAGTTTGTAGACGAACTGAAGGAGCAGGTAACTGAGATTGTCAGGCAGGTGCTGGCCGACAACAGCAACCGCCGGGTAAGCATCGAAACGGGCAACGAGGGCAAAAAGACCACCACAAAGAAGAAACCGGGCACCAGGAAAGCTGCTGCCAAGACCACCGCCGAGCCTACCGCCACCGACGGCGAGAGCCTCGTGGGAAAGCCTTGTCCCAAATGCGGCAAGGGCAAGATAGTAAAAGGAAAGAGTGCATACGGATGTTCAAACTTCAAGGAGTGCGACTACAGAATACCATTCAAGCCATGACCGACGAACTGAAACAACGCCTCATCCAACTCGCCGACCGCTACGAGCAGTCCGACTTCCTCACGGGCGACCCCTCGTGGTTCATGCACCAGGTCTCCGGCGACAGCAACCGCGAAGCCACGGCTTTCGTAGCATCGGCCCTGAGCTACGGCAGCCGCAAGCAGTTCATGCAGAAGATTGGCCTCATAATGCAGTGGGCCGAGGGCGACATCGACGGTTGGGTGCGCAGCGGAGCCTTCGCCAGCCACTTCGATGCAGCCGACCATCAATGCTTCTACCGTCTCTACGACAACTCACTGATGTGTAGCTTCCTCACAGCCTACAGCGAACTGCTCGCCAACCACGGCACACTGGGCAGCTATGTGGCAGCTGAAGCCACCGACGGACTGTCGGCAGTGGCGGCCATCTGCGACTATTTCGCCTCGAAAGGCATAGGTCAGATAGTGCCAAAGGACACCACCTCGGCCTGCAAACGCGTGTGTATGTTCCTCAGATGGATGGTGCGCAGCGACTCCCCGGTAGACCTCGGCCTATGGAGCCACATCATCGACCGCCGCACACTTATCATTCCGCTCGACACCCACGTCGCCAGGCAAGCCACCAACCTTGGTCTTATCACCTCAAAGAGCAGCAGCATGGCCACGGCTCGCCGCCTCACGGCCCGCCTCGCTGAGGTGTTCCCCGACGATCCGCTGCGCGGCGACTTCGCACTCTTCGGCTACGGGGTGAACGAAAGCAAGCAAAAGGAATAAAAAACAGGCCGTTACACAGAGCTTGCATTAACCTTTATTAAGGTTTAAAATATTCATACAAACAACTGGTTTACTGATAGTTGCCACCTAAAAGCCACCTTTTAGTTTTTACACACCACTGTGGGAAGCTTTCTCCAACAGCCCCGTAACAATGCTCCAGCTATCCTGTAACAAAGCTCCAGAGCCTCTGTAAGGTTACTCCAAGGCTGCTGGAGAAAGTTTACGGAAGGCTCGGTAAAATTCGTCTGATGGCCGATTATGGTTTGGGAGATTGAGCTATTATTGCTATATTTGCACCGCAAAGTAACAGAAACCATATCACGACAAATATTTTGACCGAGAAACACATTGTAATAGAAGACATAGAGCCGATGATGCTCTATGGAGTGGGCAACAGTCACCTGCAAGTAATAAAGTCGCTCTACCCCAAACTGCGCATCGTGGTGAGGGGCAACGTAGTGAAAGTGCTGGGCGACGAAGAGCAGATGGCAGTGTTCGAGGAAGACCTCCATCACATGATTGACCACGTGCTGCGCTTCAACACCATCAGCGACGAGGACATTGTAGACATTGCCAAGGGCATCAGGACAAAGGACGAAGCCGTGAAGGGCGTAGTGGTCTACAGCCTTTCGGGTCGCCCAATCAAAAGCCGTTCCGAGAACCAGCAGCGGCTTATCGATGCCTTCGAGCAGAACGACATGGTCTTCGCCGTAGGTCCGGCAGGCACCGGAAAGACCTATCTGAGCATAGCACTGGCCGTGAGAGCACTCAAGGAGAAGTCGGCAAAGCGCATAATACTGAGCCGTCCGGCGGTGGAAGCTGGCGAGAAGCTGGGCTTTCTGCCCGGCGACATGAAGGACAAGATAGACCCTTACCTGCAACCACTCTACGATGCGCTGGAGGATATGCTGCCCGCCACAAAACTGCAAGACATGATGGAGAAGCACATCATACAGATTGCGCCACTCGCTTTCATGCGAGGCAGGACACTGTCGGATGCCATCGTGATACTCGACGAGGCGCAGAACACCACCCCCGCACAGCTCCGAATGTTCCTGACTCGCATGGGATGGAACACGAAAATGGTGATAACGGGCGACATGACGCAGATAGACCTGCCGCGAAGCCAGACAAGCGGACTGCGCGAAGCACTGCGCATACTGCACGGAATAGAGGGTATCGGAGTGGTGGAACTGAACAAGAAAGACATCGTTCGCCACAAACTCGTCACCCGAATAGTGAATGCATACGAGGCTGCTGACGGCAAACAGCCCGACCAAGAAGAACAACAGCAATAGAAAAACAAACTTTTTTTTGCTCATTCTCAAAGGAATAAGTAACTTTGTGGCTTATTACAGGCTAATAATAAATAAGGTATAAAGGTAAAAATGAAAGCTTTAACAACAACCAATTTCAATTTTTCAGGACAGAAAAGCGTTTATCACGGCAAGGTGCGCGATGTTTACGACATCGACGACGACCTGCTCGTAATGGTTGCAACCGACAGAATATCGGCTTTCGACGTGGTTTTGCCGAAGGGAATACCCTTCAAGGGACAGGTGCTCAACCAGATTGCAGCACGCTTCCTTGATGCCACAGCCGACATCTGCCCCAACTGGAAGCTTGCCACGCCCGACCCCATGGTGACGGTAGGTCTGAAGTGCGAAGGCTTCAGGGTCGAGATGATTATCCGCGGCATACTCACCGGCAGCGCATGGCGCGACTATGAGAAAGGTGTTCGCGAGATATGCGGAGTGCGTCTGCCCGACGGTATGCGCCAGAACGAGCGTTTCCCCGAGCCAATCATCACCCCGACGACTAAGGCCGACGAGGGTCACGACCTGAACATCAGCAAGGAAGAAATCATTGCTCAGGGCCTTGTGAGTGCCGAGGACTATGCCCAGATAGAGGACTACACACGCAAGCTCTTTGCCAGAGGCCAGGAGATAGCTGCCCGTCAGGGCCTGATACTCGTCGACACGAAGTACGAGTTCGGCAAGCGCGACGGCAAGATATACCTTATCGACGAAATACACACTCCCGACTCAAGCCGCTACTTCTATGCCGACGGCTACGAGGAGAAGCTTGCCAAGGGCGAACCGCAGCGCCAACTCTCGAAGGAGTTTGTGCGCCAATGGCTCATTGAGCACAACTTCATGAACGAACCCGGACAGCAGATGCCCGAGATTACCGACGAGTATGCCGAGAGCGTGAGCGAGCGTTACATCGAGCTGTATGAGCATATCACTGGCGAGACATTTAGCAAAGCCGACTTCGAGGGCGACATTGCTTCGCGCATAGAGCGCAACGTGGCTCAGTATCTTTCACAGCGTTGACCGTGTACGAGCAAGAAAAGATAAATCCCTACCACAAGGAAGGCGACAAGGGTGAGCTGGTGGAGCAGATGTTCGACAACATTGCGCCCACCTACGACACCCTGAACCACCGTCTGTCGTGGAACATCGACAAGCTGTGGCGGCGCAAGGCGATAGATGCCATGCGCCCATACAGCCCCAAGCGCGTGCTCGACATAGCCACCGGCACGGGCGACTTCGCACTGCTGGCAGCGCGACGGCTGTGTCCCGACGAGGTGGTAGGCATCGACCTGTCTTCGGGTATGCTGGCTATCGGAAAGCAGAAAGCTGCCAGAGCGGGGCTCGACGACAAAGTGAAGTTCTCGCGCGAGGACTGTATGAGCCTCTCGTTTGCCGACGGCAGCTTCGACGCAGTCACGGCAGCTTTCGGCATACGCAATTTCCAGAACCTGGAACAGGGACTCCGTGAGATGCAGCGAGTGCTCAAAGTGGGCGGAGTGCTGAGCATAGTGGAGCTGACACAGCCCGTGAGCTTCCCCATGAGGCAGCTCTTCGGTTTCTATTCGCACACCATCCTGCCAGCCTACGGACGACTAATCTCGAAAGACAAGGGAGCCTACAACTATCTCATCTCGACGATAGAAGCTTTCCCGCAGGGCGAGGTGATGGTGGAGATACTTAAGAGATGCGGCTTTGCAGAGGCCTCTTTCCGTCGCCTCACATTCGGTATATGCACCATGTATTTTGCAAGAAAGCTATCATAACCAATACAATAACCCCATAACACCACCACGACGATGGACAAATACGGACTTATCGGCTACCCTCTGGGCCACTCTTTCTCGATAGGCTACTTCAACGAGAAGTTCCAGAACGAGGGTATTGATGCCGTTTACGAGAATTTCGAGATTGCCGACATCGACAATCTGCGGGAAGTAGTCGACTCTAATCCCTCGCTGCGAGGTCTCAACGTGACCATCCCCTACAAGGAAGCAGTGATTGACTACCTCGACAACGTCAGCCCCGTGGCAAGAGAGATTGGTGCCGTGAACGTGATTAAGGTGGAGCACAAGGGCAACCGCACCGTGCTTTCCGGCCACAATTCCGACTGCATAGGCTTCAGCCGCAGCATAGAACCCATGCTCGAACGCTGGCACAAGAAGGCTCTCATACTGGGAACGGGCGGCGCATCGAAGGCCATAGACTACAGTCTGCGCAAGCTGGGGCTCGAAACGCTCTTCGTCAGCCGCACGCCGAAGCAGGGAATGATTACCTACAGCGACATAACTCCTGAGATTGTGAAGGAATACAACGTCATCGTGAACTGCACTCCAGTGGGAATGTTCCCGAAGATTAACGAGTGTCCGAACCTGCCCTACGAGAGTATGGACCACCACACCATACTCTACGACCTCATCTACAATCCCGACGAGACCCTGTTCATCAGCAACGGAAAGGAGCACAACGCCAACGTGAAGAACGGTTTGGAGATGTTGCTGCTTCAGGCGTTTGCTTCGTGGGAGATATGGAACAACAAATAATCATCTAAAAAAGAACATAACAACATTATGTCGAACAACAGATACATGATGCGCGGCGTGAGTGCGGCTAAGGAAGACGTACACAATGCCATCAAGAACATAGACAAGGGACTCTATCCGCAGGCTTTCTGCAAAATCATACCCGACGTGCTGGGCGGCGACCCCGACTATTGCAACATCATGCACGCCGACGGAGCCGGCACCAAATCGAGCCTGGCATATATGTACTGGAAAGAAACAGGCGACCTGTCGGTATGGAAAGGCATAGCTCAGGATGCCATAGTGATGAACACCGACGACCTGCTCTGCGTGGGAGCGGTTGACAACATCCTCGTGAGCAGCACCATCGGGCGCAACAAGATGCTCGTTCCCGGCGAGGTTATCTCAGCCATCATCAACGGAACCGACGAGTTGCTTGCCGAGATGCGCTCCATGGGCATCGGCATTTACCCCACGGGAGGCGAGACCGCCGACGTGGGCGACCTTGTAAGGACCATCATCGTTGACTCAACGGTGACTTGCCGCATGAAGCGAGCCGACGTGATAGACAATGCCAACATCCGTCCGGGCGACGTCATCGTTGGATTGAGCTCAACAGGACAGGCCACTTACGAGAAGCAATACAACGGAGGAATGGGCAGCAACGGACTGACCTCGGCACGCCACGACGTGTTTGCCAAGTATCTGGCAGAGAAATACCCCGAGAGTTTCGACCACAACGTGCCCGACGAGCTGGTCTACAGCGGCTGCCACCGCCTCACCGACAGCATCGAAGGCTCTCCCCTCGATGCCGGACGGCTCGTGCTCTCCCCCACCCGCACCTATGCTCCGGTGATTAAGCGCCTGCTCGACGAGCTGCGCCCAGAGATACACGGAATGGTTCACTGCACGGGTGGAGCGCAGACAAAGGTTCTGCACTTCGTCAGCGACAACTGCCGCGTGGTGAAAGACAATATGTTCCCAGTGCCGCCGCTCTTCCGAGCCATACACGAGAGCAGCCAGACCGACTGGCGCGAGATGTATCAGGTGTTCAACATGGGCCACCGCATGGAGATTTACGTCCGCCCGGAAGTGGCAGAGCAGGTGATAGCCCTGAGCCGCAGCTTCAACATCGACGCACAAGTGGTAGGCCATATCGAAGAAGGCAAGAAGAGCCTTACTATAAAGAGCGAGTT
>ODAJ014789085.1_pt1 | contig 24366 bp, 21 predicted proteins | sample 1539241 | NCBI WGS metagenome assembly ODAJ01 (sample SAMN02144231, study PRJEB22623) | gut metagenome | biome: sheep rumen | host: Ovis aries | place: New Zealand
CCGTCCCCATCCGCGAAAAACGCCCCGCAGTGTGACACTTCTGTGACACTTCCTCCGGTATAGTAGTATCAGAACAAAAACAAGACACGCAAACCTTTTGGAGGAAAATATAATGATGAACCGCAGCGAATACAAAGATATGAGAAACACCCTGAACGCTACCCCGGACGAAGCCATGGGTCCCGCAACCGACGTGAGCTCCCTCGACGCCTACTTCAGAAAACTGGGCCAGAAGCTCGTCGACGGCTGCAACTCCCTCGGCCGCTACTTCGGGAACTTCAACGGCACGGCCAACACATTTTCGGCGTGCGGCTATGCCTGCTGAATAAAGTATAAACCCTCCCTCATACAAAAACCTCAGGGGCAGCAGCCTCTGAGGTTTTTATTTTTCATATGTCACAGCCACGATTCATCCCCGCCGGTCACCGCCAGCGAAAGGAGTGCGTCCATCTTCTCGACCTCCTCCTCGCCCTCGATCACCTCGAGGAGCTCCGCGGTCTCGGCCGTCTCCGGCATCTCCTCGTCCGGGCCGATCTCCATGTCGACCGTCTCCCCGCAGTTCGGGCAGACGAGCCTCGGGAAGATCATCTCGTCAAGAAACCGCCAGCCGCACTCGCGGCACTCGTAGAACCCGCACCGTTTGGTGCCGTCCGCTACAAAATACATATCGATCCCTCCTTATGACGCCCGTACCGCCCGGCTCTTCAAAAGCGTGATGCCGGTCTCCTCGGGCGCTCTCTCATTTATACCGTCATATATGACGAATTTCGCCGTGTCAACGACCGCGCTTTCATCGCCGGCGCGGAATGCGTGCACGATGATTTCATTTTCCGCGGCAGAAGTTCCCTCCGTGAGCACCTCCGCGTCAGCTCCCTTGTATTCAAGGAGCGCCTTCGTCGTCTCATCCTCGAAGATCCGCGCATCTCCCACCTCCATCGTGTAGCCGTACAGGTCATCCGAAAGGAGCATGAGGTACGTGTTGAGGTCGGTGATGTCGGCAAGGCGGGAGTCTTTTTCATTTTCATAAAGCGCGTAGTCCTCGTCCCAGTGGCCGTATGCGGCCTCACCGCGATGATCCGCGAGGCTGAAGCGCTCCGTGAGAAAATCCCCCAGATAGTCCGTCACCTTGAAGGCCCCGGAGGGGTTCAGGTGCGAGTCGGCGTCGTAGCAGTCGGTCCGGAGGTCGGCGACATTTTCATTAAGGAAATTAATGTACGGGACGTCCCACTCCTCAGCCAGCTTTTCGACAGAATTCGCATCGATCCAGGCCAGATCCGTAGTTATCGGGTACGGCAGGTAAATGAGAACCGCCTCCCGGCCGTGGGCCTTGCACTCATCGACGATCTTCTTTAAATACTGAACGCCCAGCGTCTCCTCCTCAAGCACGGTCCCCGGATTCTCTGCGATCACACCGGGCGCGGCCAGCTGCACGCGGGACTCGGCTCCGTACTCAATGTTCAAAGAAGGATTGAAATCCTCCTCGGTGAGCTCCGACCACCTCGCGTGGAAAACACCGAAGTTGAAGAGGAGGCCCAGCGCCGACCGCCGCTCCGAGTCGACGACGCTCCCGTCCGCGACCAGCCGCTCCGTCACGGGGTCGTCCGAGAGGTCCATGGCGGCCTTTATCTTCGTCACGGAGAGCGGAAACGGGTCCAGCGCCCTGTGCACCATGGAGAACCGTCCGGTCGTCTTCTGGGTGCCGCCGAGCATGAGGCAGTCGATCACGACGACATCCGGGTCGGCATAATCGAGAGCGTTCATGTACTCCCAGTAGGTCGTCGGGATGTGATTGGCATGACCGCCCAGATTGAAGGAAGTGATCCCGTGGTCGTGCCAGAGTTCGAGCGGGAAGACCCCGTTTACCATGTGGCTAGAACCGATAAAGAGCACGTCGAACTCCTCCGCGTGCTCGAAAAAGTTATGAAATTTGATTCGCGAAAGCTTAAGCTCCGTGACATCCGCGGCCTTGACCAGCATAACCGCCGTAAGGACAAGGATTGCGGCACAGCCGATCAGTCTTTTTGCGATTTTCCGCATATCCTCCTCCTAGAACTGAAAATAAATGAAATTCGCCGCACTGTAGCCCGGACCCCAGACGCCGAAGAGCAGGATGAACACGACCGCACAGGCGATGAAGACCCACCGGAAGAGGTAGTCCTGCTCGATGATCTTCTCCCGGATCGTAATCCCGCAGCGCTTTGCGATGTCAGCTGCGAGCAAAATGAAAATCGAGACGATCATCAGCCTGAAATTCGGCCCGTCAAGGCCCAGCGTATAGAGGGATCCGTCAAAGAGGACCCAGGGATTCTTCGCCGTGACCATCGAGCGGACGATCGTGTTGGCGGCCCTGAAGCCCTCCGCCCGGAAATACACCCAGGAGAGGTCCACCAGGACGAATGTAACCAGCGTCCTGTAGAGCCGGAACCCGAACGAATCCGGATTGAGGCGAAAGAGCCTTATAAGACGCTCCCGGACCGGCATGAGGGTCTCCCCGATGATCTGATAGAGCCCGTTGATGCCGCCCCAGACCACAAAATGGATGCTCGCCCCGTGCCAGAGACCGCTCGTCAAAAAGACGATCATGCGGTTTGCATTTTTCCGGAGTTTTCCCTTCCGGCTGCCGCCGAGAGGAATGTAGAGGTAATCCCGGAACCAGGAGGTCAGGGAGATGTGCCACCTGCGCCAGAACTCCGCGACCGACTGCGCGGTGTAGGGCGCGTCGAAGTTCTCCATCAGATTTACTCCGAGGATCTTTGCCGCGCCGATCGCGATCGTCGAGTAGCCCGCGAAGTCGCAGTAGATCTGGAACGCAAAGAGCACCGTCGCGACGATAAAATACCAGCCCTGATACTCGGTGTAGTGGTTGTAGACCGTATTCACCACGATCGCAATGCGGTCCGCGAGCACGAGCTTTAAAAAATATCCCCAGAGCATGAGAAAGATTCCTTCCCGCGCCCGCTCAAACTCGAACGGTTTCGGCACCGCGAGCTGTTTCAGCAGGTTCTTCGAGCGCTCGATCGGCCCTGCGACCAGCTGCGGGAAGAACGAGACGTAGAGCGCATAGCGGAAGAAGTTCTTCTCGGCATAGATCTCGCCGCGGTAGACGTCGACCGTGTAGCTAAGCGCCTGGAAGGTGAAAAATGAAATACCGACCGGCAGAACGACATCAAACGAGGGGATCGTGAGATAAATGTGGAGCTTCCCGAGCACCCGCACGAGGATGTCCGTGGCCATGTTGATATATTTGAAATAAAAAAGGACCCCGAGGTTCAAGATAAAGCTTGCCGCGACAATGAGCTTGCGGCGGGTGGTGTTCTTCGCTGCCGCAAGCAGCCTCCCGCTCGCATACGTCACCGCCGTCGAGAAGAGCAGCAGCACGATGTACTTCGGGTTCCAGCTCATGTAAAAATAATACGAGGCTGCCAGCAGCCAGAGGTATCTCCCCCGCTGCGGCAGCACGTAGTATACCAATATGACAATTGGAAAAAACACAATGAAATGAGCCGAATTAAATAGCATATTCAGATCCTGGCAACACCGGAGTCAATCGCAGCCTGGGCAACCGCCTTCGCGACCGCCGGGCCTACCTTGGGGTCAAATGCGTACGGAATGATATAGTCGGCGGAGAGCTCCTCGTCGGAGATGAGGTCGGCGAGGGCTTTGGCGGCGGCCATTTTCATTTCCTCGTTGATATCGCTCGCGCGGACGTCGAAAGTCCCGCGGAAAATGCCCGGGAACGCCAGCACGTTGTTGATCTGGTTCGGGAAATCGCTGCGGCCGGTGGAAATGACCGCCGCTCCGCCCGCCTTGGCGTCGTCCGGGAAGATCTCCGGAGTCGGGTTCGCGCAGGCAAATACGATCGCGTCCTTGTTCATGGTCTTAACCATCTCCGTGGTGACCGTGCCCGGTGCGGAGACGCCGATGAAGACGTCGGCCCCGACCAGCATGTCGGCGAGGCTCCCGGCCTTCTTCTCGAGGTTGGTGACCTGGGCCATCTCCTCCTTGATCCAGTTGAGGCCTTCTCTGCCCTCGTAGATCGCGCCCTTGCGGTCGCACATGGTGATGTTCTTGAAGCCTGCGGAGAGCAGGAGCTTGACGATCGCAATCGCGGCCGCGCCTGCACCGGAAGTGACGACCTTAACGTCCTCTTTCTTCTTGCCGACGACTTTCAGCGCGTTTGTGAGGCCCGCGAGGGTGATGACGGCGGTGCCGTGCTGGTCATCGTGGAAGATCGGGATGTCGGTTCTCTCTTTGAGCTTCCGCTCGATCTCGAAGCATCTGGGTGCCGCGATGTCCTCGAGGTTGATGCCGCCGAAGGACCCGGAGATGAGCGCAACCGTGTTGACGAACTCATCGACGTCCTTGGTCTTGACGCAGATCGGGAAGGCATCGACGTCGCCGAAGGATTTGAAGAGGACGCATTTGCCCTCCATGACCGGCATGCCGGCTTCCGGGCCGATGTCGCCGAGGCCCAGGACAGCGGAGCCGTCGGTGATGACTGCGCACATGTTGTGTCTTCTTGTCAGGTCATAGGATTTGTTCACGTCCTTCTGGATCGCGAGGCAGGGCTCTGCGACGCCCGGGGTGTAAGCCAGGGAGAGGTCGTCCTTGGTCTTGACCGGGACGCGGGAGATGACTTCGATCTTGCCCTTCCACTCGCCGTGGAGCTTTAAGGATTCTTCTGCATAATTCATAATAGGGTTCTCCTCCTTGAAATATCGGCATAAGGTGCCGCAGTGTCTGTATTATATAGGAAAATTTCCGGTTTGAAAAGAGGTCACCGCTTAACCTTTCGCATAACACGCGAAAGCAGGTAGGTCAGCAGCACCATGAGAGCGTACACAAACGGGACCGTGTGAACCCCCGCGGCCGCAAACCCGTACCAGTCGTTGGTGTTCATCCCCGAACCGACCCCGTTCAGCATGATATTCGCGGAGTAGACCCCTCCGTAGAGGATCGTCGGGAGCGTGGCCCAGAGCGCCGAGGAGGGTTTCATTTCCGGGAGATCTCTGTTCATGAAAAATGAAACCACCGTAAGAACCGGCCCCACCGCATGCATGAACATAAGCTCGCCCTTATAGAGGCCCCCGATGCCCATCGTCGGCGCGAGGAAGAAGAGCGTCACGAGAAACGTCACCGAGACCGTGACCGCCGAGGCGAACTTCGTGACCGCGGCCCACACCGGGACCTTCCCGGATTTGGTCCGGGCGAGCACAGCGATCATGATGACCGCGGCGATCCCCGCGAAGATATTCGACAGCGTCGTGTAGTACTTGAGGGACATGAGCCCGCGGCTTGAAAGAAGGCTCCCGCCGCCCGTGAGATACATACGCATCCAGCTGCCGATGGTGGTCAGTACAACGAGGATCTCCAGAACATACTTCATAATTTTATTCCTTTTTTTCTTTCATTTCCTTCAGGGCCTCGTAACCGCCGGCCAGGAAGGTCAGGAGCGTCTTCTGGACTTCGTACCAGTCCGCATTTTTCTCCCAGTTCATGGATTTGTTCACTTCAAACGCACCCGTGATGCCGAAGAGAAATATCTTCTCCGCCTGCCGGCGGGAAAGTCCGTACGCGGCCGACAATGTCTCGATGTACCCGCCGACCTCCTGGCGGTAAAGCTCCTTCAATATATAGGAGGAAACCATGTAGTCCTTGAACATGACCTTGTATTTCGGGTCGTCAAAGACGCGCTGGCAGACCGGGAGAAGGTCCATGTAGGGAGCGAGCTGCTCGGGGTCGTCCGTCCGCCGCATTTCCGCCGCAACGCGGGAAATATTTTCAAGGTCGGAGCCCGTCCCCTCGCCCGCTGCCAGGATCGCGTCGTCCGCCAGCTCCTTCAGGACGTCCGTGAGCCCGTCGTAGTGGAGGTAAAATGTCGTGCGCACGATCTCGGCCTTCCGGCAGAGCGAAGCCACGGTAATCTTCTCGAAGGGTCCCTCGGCCAGAAGCTCCAGCATGGCGTCCTTGATGACATTTTTGGTGTAAATCGTTCGGCGGTCTTCCCGGCGGGGCTGTGTTTTCATTTTCCATACCTGCTTTCTTTATGATGTAAAAATTATAGCGTGTTTCCGAATGCCGGTCATGTACAGTTTACTACAATGTGTTCATGATTGTACAGTTCCGATTGTTCTGCACTGGATATATTTTCATGAACTTTGCTACATTGTTGTCAGAATAAAATAACCGGCAGAGCCGGAATAAGGAGGAACTTATGATATCATTTGAAATGGAAGACCTGATTGGTGTTCTCACGGGCCTGACCCCCTACTTCATCGCCATCGGCGCCGCACTGGTGCTCGCGCTCATCGTGACCATCGCAGTCGGAAAGCAGAAGAAGCCGCTCAGGAGCCTCATCCGCAAGGAAGCATGGATCGCGGCGCTTCTTGCTGTCATTGTGACCGTCAACATGATCTGCTTCGGCCCCATGTCCACCCTGATCTCGCTTGCGACCGGCAGCGGCTCCGTCTCCGAGGCGACCACGAAGGAAGCTTCCGACGTTGCGCTTCAGATCGCGGAGGAAGGCTTCGTCATGCTGGAAAATGAAAACAGCATGCTCCCCCTTGAGTCCGGCAAAAAGCTGAACCTCTTCGGCTGGGCCTCCACGAACCCGATCTACGGCGGCGCGGGTTCCGGCGGCATCAACGACCTCTACCCGATCGTCTCCCTTGAGAAGGGCCTCACGGACGCGGGCTTTGAGCTCAACACCGAGCTCCACGATTTCTACCTCGGCTATGCGGAGAGCCGCGCGGCGGTCTCCATCACCGCCCAGAACTGGAACCTGCCGGAGCCGCCGGTGGAAAACTACACCGACGAGCTGATCGCGAACGCGAAGGACTTCTCCGACACGGCCGTCATCGTGATCTCCCGCCTCGCGGGCGAGGGCCACAGCGACATCCCGCAGGATATGTCCCAGGCGATCTACGACAACAACTCCTCCGCCTACAATGACTTCGAGGCGGGCGAGCACTACCTGCAGCTCAGTAAGACCGAGGAGGACATGGTGAACCTGGTCGCCGAGAACTTCGAGAAGGTCATCCTCCTCTACAACGGCGCCTACGCGTTCGAGCTCGGCTTCGCCGAGGAGCTTCCCTCCATCCAGGCGGTCGTCTGGGCTCCGGGCCCGGGCAACGTCGGCTTCACAGCCCTGGGCGAGATCCTCGCCGGCACCGTGAACCCGTCCGGCAGGACCAACGACACATTTGTCTACGACATCGACTCCGCGCCCTACTACAACAACGCGGAGAAGCGCAACTACGAAAATATGATGGATATGACTGTCGAGGGCATGAACGCGGGCGTTCCGACCAACTACTCTCCGGCTTTCATCAACTATGTTGAAAATATCTACGTCGGCTACAAGTTCTACGAGACCGCTTCCGCGGAAGGCATCATCGACTATGAGAAGACGGTTCAGTATCCGTTCGGCTACGGCCTCTCCTACACGAACTTCTCCCAGAAAATGGGCGATATCAGGGAAGCTGACGGCGTCATCTCCTTCGACGTGACCGTAACCAACGAAGGCTCCGTCGCCGGCAAGGATGTGGTTGAAGTCTACTACAACCCGCCCTACACGAACGGCGGCATCGAGAAAGCCAGCGCAAACCTGGTCCGCTACGCCAAGACCGGCATGCTTGAGCCGGGTGCGTCCGAGACCGTGACGATCACATTTGACGCCGAGGAGATGGCTTCCTATGACGAGAAGGGCGCCGGCTGCTACGTGCTCGAGAAGGGTGATTACATCATCTCCGTCAACAGCGACTCCCACACGATCCTCGACAGCAAGACCTACACGGTCGGCAGCACGGTGACATTTGACGAGTCCAACCCGAGAAAGAGCGATGACATCGCCGCCGTGAACGTCCTTCAGGATGCCCAGGGCAACGCGACCTATCTCTCCCGCGCCGACAAATTTGCGAACTATGACGAGGCGACCGCCGCTCCGACCGACCTCAACATGCCGGAGGAGTACATCGACGGCTACCACCTGAATGCAAACTACGATCCGAACGCCTACATCGACCCGAATGCGGAGATGCCGACCACGGGCGCTTCCGGAAATCTGAAGCTCGCCGACCTCCGCGGCAAGGAATACGACGATCCGATGTGGGATCAGCTGCTTGACCAGCTCACCGTCGACGAGATGTCCAACATGATCGCTCTCTCCGGCTACCAGACACCGGCGATCGAGTCCATCGGCAAAGTCCAGAACGTCGACTGCGACGGCCCGGCTGCAATCAACAACAACTTCACGGGCGCAGGCTCCATCGGCTACCCGATCGAGGTCGTGATCGCCTGCACATGGAGCCATGAGCTGGCTGAGAGCTGGGGCTCCATGATGGGCAAGATGTCCCAGGAAATGAACAGCACCGGCTGGTATGCACCGGGCATGAACACTCACAGGTCTGCATTTACCGCAAGAAACTACGAGTATTTCTCCGAGGACGGCGTCCTCGCCGGCTGGATGGCGGCCGACGCGGTCCGCGGCGCTCACAGCCACGGCGTCTACTCCACGATCAAGCACTACGTCATGTACGACTGCAACGGCAAGATGGTCTGCGCGTGGTCCACGGAGCAGGCGATGCGCGAGATCTACTTCAAGCCGTTTGAGATCGCGGTCAAGGAAGGCGGCGCTGACGCGGCCATGGCCTCCTGGGCGTTCATCGGCAACAAGTGGGTCGGCGAGATGAGCTCCGTCATGAATACGATCCTCCGCGACGAGTGGGGCTTCCGCGGATTCGTGGTCTCCGACTTCTTCCGCAACAACGGCCACGGGTTCATGAACGCGGACATGGCGCTGGCGAACGGCGTCGACGCGATGCTCTCGACCTTCGCGGGCGGCCCGAACCAGGTCACGGACAAGACGGCGGCGTCGAACGTCCAGTACATGCGGACGGCGACCCACAACATCCTCTACACGACGGCCAACTCCTGGACCTACGATGAGGCCCACCTTAAGGGCGGCGCGGAGCCGTGGAAGAAGGCGGCCTACGCGATCGATGCGGTGCTCGGCGTGGCGCTCGCGGCCCTCGCGGTGATGGCGGTCAGAAAGTACAATAAGCAGAAATAAATTAACGGAAATGGGGCCGATTCTTTTGAAAAGAATCGGCCCCGTTTCATATGCAGATATTCTGCATACTTTTATTTTATGCATCTCAAACATTTCCAAGCCTGACCCGGGTGAGATACTCCCTCGCCACCGTCTCAAGCCGCCGCATGGACTCAATGTCCGTCGGCGGTCTCCTCATCTTATACCGCGGAAAATACCTCGTGATATGCAGCGGAATCCCCGGATCGATCCCCGCGATCCACGAGGCCTCCTCCCGCATCTCCTCCGGATCATCGTTCATCCCCGGAACCACGAGGGTCGTGAGCTCCACATGGCAGGTCTGCGCCGCCCGGGCGATAAACCGCTTCACGGTCTCAAGATCCCCGCCGAGATACCGGTAGATCTCCGGCGTAAACCCTTTGAGATCAATGTTCATCGCATCGATATACGGGAGGATCTCCTCAAGAACCGGCAGCTCCGCGGTCCCGTTGGTCACGAGCACGTTGAGCATCCCCGCCTCGTGAACCAGCCTGGCGGTGTCACGCACATACTCGTACCCGACCAGGGCCTCGTTGTAGGTGTAGGCGACCCCGATATTTCCCCGGGAGCGCTGCTCTTCCGCAAGTTCACACAGCTGCTCGGGGCTGACCTCATAGAGCCGCCCGGCCTCGGCCTCCCTTGCCGCCGCGATCCCGTAATTCTGGCAGAACGGGCAGGAGAGGTTGCAGCCGAAGCTCCCCACCGAGAGCACATAGCTCCCCGGGTGAAAAAATGCAAGCGGCTTCTTCTCGATCGGATCGAGCGCGAGAGCGGTCAGCTTCCCGTAATTGGTGCACACGACGGTTCCGCCGACATTTTTTCTGGCCCCGCAGCGCCCGAATGCGCCGTCGGAGAGATAGCAGTGGTGCGGGCAGACCGGACAGACTGCCTCATTCATGGCGGATCACCTCAAATCGGTAGAGCTGCACGTCCTCGTCATCCTCGAAGATCCCGGCCTTCCGCTTCGCGATCTCGACCTGGTAATCCACCGTGTCCACACCCTCAAGGTCGGGCAGGAGCAGCCCGCGCCGCCGTCCCTTCTCGACGATCACCCCGTAGCGCTTCACGTCGAGCTCATCCTTCGATTTGATCGGCTCGGCCGCCCCCAGCACATCCACGCTGATCGAAAGAAGCGGCAGCTCCTCCTCCCGGATCGGGTAAAACCGCGGGTCCCGCGTGGCGGCCGCGATCGCATTGGAAATGATCTCCTCCGAAAGACACGCCCGCGTCGGCGCGATCGTGCCGATGCAGCCGCGGAGGTCTTCATTTTCATGAATCGAGACGAACGCGCCGGCACGCCCGTTCCTCATCTCCTCGGTCAGCTCCTCCGCCGCGGGCTTGTAAACCCGGCGTTCCCGGACATACAGTTCAATCGTTTTCTTCGCCAGAGACACATATGGATCCATCATTCCGCCTCCTTCGCATGAAAAATGCAAAACCCGTACCCCACGCCGAACGTCGCCTCGTGGGAGAGCTTACGCGTCTCAACCCCGGTTCCCTCAAACGCGCCGCCCATGATCGTAAATGAGCGGTGCCCGCACTCCATGGAGCGGTCGAGCAGGTCCTCATCAAAATCCGTCAGCTCTGAAAATGCACCCCTGCCCATAACCTCCATGATCTTCTCATCGTACGCCGGGCCTTCCGGCCGGTAGCCGTAGGGCCCATCGGCCTTCTGGCAGTGGGCGAGATCCCCGCTCGCGACGAAGACACAGCGGCGGCCCAATGAGTCGGCGGCTTTCCGGATCATTTTCCCGAAATTCCAGTGATCCGTAAGCGTCAGCCCCGAGAGCCCGATCCGGACCAGCCGGTAGTCGGTGTACTCCTTATTGATAAAGTAGAGCGGGACCATGGTTCCGTGGTCAAGCGCACGGCTCCGCTCGCCGAGGGTTCCTGCCGGGAAGTCATTTCTCTCGGCCTCCGCCTCGATCGCCTCGGCAAGCTCCCGGTCATAATCGATCGAAAACCTCACCTGCCCCGCCCGGAACTGCGCAAAGCTTCCCTCGGCGTGCTCTCCCGGCGAGATGTGAAAATAGTCCCGATACATGATCTGATGGGGCGATGTCAGGATGATCGTGTCGGGCTTAAATCCCGCGATGTCCCGCGCGACCTCCGCGAACGAGTCCAGGGTCGCCTGTATCTTCTTCTCCTCCCCGCGCCCGATCTCGGGGACCGCGATCGGCGGGTGCGGGACCATGTAGCCTGCGAGCAGCATACTTCCACCTCCTTTATCACATTAAAGCACCGCAGTGGGGACGGTTCTTTCAACGGTGAAGGGACGGTCCTCACCCGTTCAGAACCCTGATCCCCTCCGGAACCTCCGTCTCCAGCCGCACCCCGTCCTCCGTCTTCTTCCAGGAAATGAACACCTTCCCCCTCGGCGTCACAACCTCGCCCGAAGCCTCACTGAGGAACTCCGCGTGCGGGCGGATCTCCGCCTCCGCGTACCCGGGCGCCGTGGGGCGGAGCCCCAGAATCGCCGACGGCAGCTCCCAGAGCGCGAGCGCGCCCCAGGCGTGGCACTCCGAGCGGGCGTAGTCCTCCGACTCGACGCAGGTGGTGCAGTTCATTTTCAGCATGTTCCGCCAGATATCCCAGCGTTTCTCCGTGTATTCGTAGAGCCCGGTCATCTCAAGGGCTCTGAAAAGATAGAAGCTCGTCGCGACCGTGCAGGCCGGGTACCCGCCCTCGAAGGTTTTTAGCAGGTTTCGGCGGCCCTCCTCCAGGCTCAGCGTCCCGGTCAGGACCCCGAAGACCTGCCCGTGCTGGCTCGCATCGTCAAGCCCCGGGCCGTCGGCGATCATCCCGTCCGGCCGCATGGAGTACCGTCGGATTGCACCCTGCACTTTCTTCGCGCGTTCCCTGTACTCCTCCGCGGTGTCCCTCCGGCCGACCCATTCCGAGAGCTCGGCCGCCTTTTCAAGCCCGTAAACATAGAGGAGACTTTCCAGCGTGATCGGGCCTTTAAGTCCCGCGGGCGGCATGCCCGTCGTCGGGTTCCACTCCACCGCCCAGTCGATGAAGGACCAGAAGCGCGAGACCCCGTTCATGCCGCCGACCGTTCCGACGAGCCCCTGAGCATTCAGGTTCCGGTCAAAAAAGCCGAGCACTCTGTCGATCGTCGGGAGATAGCGCCGAACCAGCGCCTTGTCCCCGAAATACATCATGTGATCGTGCACCATCAGGATGTAATAGATCGAAAATCCAGGAATCACGTTCGGGTTCATATTTGGATAGCTGCAGTTCATGAGCCCGTCCGAGCGCTGGGACCTCGCGAAATCGTCGATCGCCTTCCGCGCGAGCCGGTCGTCCGCCGCGGCCGCGTAGGTGTAGAGGATCTGGGACCTCGTGTCCATGATGTACTGGAGCTGCTCGTAGAAGGGGCAGTCCTCGTAGGTCTCGTGCATGCACCTTCTGAGGGTCCGCTCGGAGATCTCCCAGATTTTCTCAAACTCCGGGTCCGGGGTTGTGACATGCGTCTCCACTTTGAGCGGGTAGCCGGTCTCCTCAAAGTCCATCCGGAAAATGAAAACCTCCTCATCCCCCGTCTCAACTGAAAGCCTGATAAACCGGAAGGTCCGGAACCAGAAGGGCTCGTAGACCTCCGGCCGTTCCTTGGTGCCGTACCCGGCTGCAATATACTCGTCGATGTCGCCGCTTAAGTGCCCGTTCACGCAGTCCGTGCGGTCCTTTTTGATCGGTGCGCCCGATGTCGGCGATACCTCATCCAGCTCGTAGGCCTCCGACTCGAGGAGCGTGATCTTCGCGCCTCTGCCGCCGCCGAGGGCGAGGTGCAGGTAGGCGGTCATTTCCTCGCCGGCATTTAAGACGGCGCTTACTCTTGTATGTGCGGGGATCCGCACGCATCCCTCTCCGGTGAGGAGGGCGGCGAAGTCGGGGGTTTCATTTTCAAGAAGGCCCTTAAAATGTCCCTTCCTCCGCGCCATAAATGGGATCGTCCGGGGGGTGAGGTTGCCCGGGGCGATTGCGGAGCTCATTTCCCAGAATGTATACGGCTTCGCGGCCGCCCAGGCGGAGTCGTCGTAATCCGCCTCCATCCAGCCCGCGAAGGCCGGGTCCGCCGTGACCTTCTCGTGGATGATGAGCGGCGCAAACGCCGGGTTCTCCGCATAGAGCGTGATCCCGCGGTCGGTCGCCGTGCGGTAGGAGGCGTCCGCGGAGAGGGAGAGCTCCTTCTCCCCGTCAAAAACGGACCCTTTCACATAGAGCCCCGGGGTCTCGGTCCGGAACATCGCGTGGTTGCCGGCCTTCCCCTCCACCGGGTAGCGGAGGACGATCACGGCGAGGACGTTCCTGCCGGCCGTAAGGAGCGGCGCGATATCCACAGTATCCACAAACCAGACCTCACGGTCGCCCCGGGACGGCCCGACCTCGGCGAGGCTGCCGTTCACGTAGAGCTTGTAGCGGGTGTCGGCGGAGATTCGGAGCTCGGCGGCCTCCGGCACGGCTTTTAGGTCGAAGTTTTTACGAAAATATACGATCCGCGGGGTTTCCGCGTCCGTGTGGTCCCACGATGGGGTCCAGATCCAGTTTAAAAGCGGGATATCCATATAATCCTCCTTACGTGTGTTCCTGCTATTATTATATCTGTTGTCTTCATCTGTGACAAGAAAGAGGTTTTACGGATTTGGGTCGCAGGTAGGGACGGTTCTTCGCGGAGGCGGATCGTCCCTTATTTCCGCACGCGGGGTAAAGAAAATGAAGCCCACATGCGCTACTACTTCGAGTACGTGAAGGCGGGCTTCATGATGGTGATCGGGTGCTGGCTCGACGGCGGCTGCCAGGAGCCGCCGGAGGAGCTCGCCGAAATTCTCTATAAGATGATGCCTTCGGGGTGACCGGGGGCTTTTTATTTTCCGAAAACTCCCGTATAATAGAACCATCCGGCAATCAAAAGGAGGTCTTTCTATGAACGAACAGCACGCCTGGTGGAAAGAAGCCGTCATCTACCAGATCTACCCCAGAAGCTTCGCGGACTCAAACGGCGACGGAATCGGCGATCTTCCCGGCATCACAGCCCACCTGCCCTACATAAGGGAGCTCGGCGCGAACGTCATCTGGCTCTCGCCGGTCTACAAGTCGCCCAACGACGACAACGGCTACGACATCTCCGACTACCGGGACATCATGGACGATTTCGGGACCATGGAGGACTTCGATGCGATGCTCAAAAGAGCGCACGAGCTCGGCCTTAAGATCGTCATGGACCTCGTCGTAAACCATACCTCCGACGAGCACGCCTGGTTCATCGAGAGCCGCTCTTCCCTTGAAAATGAAAAACGTGACTGGTACATCTGGAAAGACGGAAAGGACGGGCACGAGCCCAACAACTGGGCCTCCTGCTTCTCGGGCTCCGCCTGGCAGAAGGACGAGCGAACCGGCCAGTACTACCTCCACCTCTTCTCGAAGAAGCAGCCGGACCTCAACTGGGAGAACCCGGAGGTCCGCGACGCGGTCTTTGACATGATGGATTTCTGGTGCAAAAAGGGCATCGACGGCTTCCGCATGGACGTCATCAGCATGATCTCCAAGGTCCAGACCTTCCCGGACGGGGACTCCCACGGCGGCCTCTACGGGGATCCGGGCCCCTACGTCTGCAACGGTCCCCGGGTCCACGAGTATCTTAAGGAAATGCGCACCCGCGTCCTCTCCCGCTACGATCTCCTGACCGTCGGCGAGGCCGCCGGCGTGACCGTGGACGAGGCCAAAAAATACGCAAACTCCGAGGGCACCGAGCTCAACATGGTCTTTCATTTTGAGCACACGGACGGAACGCCCGGCCGCGAGAACAAGTACGGGAAATGGACGACCGAGCACCCGACGCTGCCGGCGCTCCGCGCCATTTTAAATAAATGGCAGACCGAGCTCGAAGGCAAGGCCTGGAACTCCCTCTACTGGGACAACCACGACCAGCCCCGCGCGGTCTCCCGCTTCGGCAATGACTCCGATAAGTGGCGCGTCCTCTCCGCCAAGATGCTCGCGACCTGCCTTCACATGATGAAGGGCACCCCCTACATCTACCAGGGCGAGGAGCTCGGCATGACCAACACTCCCTGGTCGGACATCGGCGAGTTCCGCGACATTGAGGTCATCAACGCCTGGAAGCAGAACGTCGTTGACCACGACATCATCCCGGCGGACTACATGCTGGCCTGCCTCAACGCGGTGAGCCGCGACAACGCGCGCACGCCGATGCACTGGGACGCCTCCGAAAATGCCGGCTTCACGACCGGCACCCCCTGGATCAAGGTGAACCCGAACTACCGGACGATCAACGCCGCGGCCGCCCTTGCGGACCCGGATTCGGTCTTCTACTATTATAAGAGGCTCATCGAGCTGCGCCGCACGTACCCGGTCATCGTCTACGGTGTCTTTGAGCCGCTTCTTACGGAAAATGAAGACATCTACGCCTACCGCCGGGTCCTGGACGGTCAGACCCTCACGGTTGCCTGCAACTGGACGGACAGGGAGGTCCCCTGCGATCTTTTTGACGGGGAGGGCGAGGAGCTTATTTCCAACTACAAGGCGCACAGGGCCGGCATCCTCATGCCTTACGAGGCGAGGGTCGTCCTCGGGTGAACCACGCGGGGAGCCGTCACAGACGGCATTGAAAACCGTACAAAACTTCAGCTTTTCCAGATTGGATTTGGCCTACTCAAGCTATCAATATGGCTATGTCGCACTTTGCCGTTGCAGGAGCGATCCAGAGAATGGTTCTCGGTGTCTATAGCGCCCAATGTTTAGTGCGCTTCTGCTTGACTACGTCGAACAAAGTATCGCTAAGATTATACAGCCGCTGAAAGTCTTGGGGAAAGATAACCTCGATGAGGGCTCCTGAAAAGACTATTCGACCCAGCTAACCTAGAAGGAACATGAATCCTATGTACACAATTCTCAGTATTGCACAACTTGGATTAACACCTCTACTTGCTACAACTTGCCAACTAATGAACTTGTTAGCAAGTTACTTATCTCCTTCAGGATAAAGATCAACCCGGAATTATCTTTAGCTATCTATCGATACGCGATGATCATTCCGGGTTTTCTTTGATATTATTAATCTTGGAGTGCGAATTTATATTTTATCGTGCCTTCATAACTTGCCTAGAAAACTTGCTGTGACTCACTGTAACTTGCTACAACTTGCTACAACTAGCTACAACTTGCTACAACTAGCTACGTTTTGATTAGTTTAGCAAATTTATTTATCCTTGCAAGCAAACCAAACTGTACTACTGGTTTTTCCGCGAGAATCAACGGTCTGATCTTTCTTCTTCATGCTTTGCAAGAGATTAGAAAGCTTCTTTCGCTTTTGCTTTTGGTCATAGATACTAGGAAGAATATCTTCTACAATCTCCATCAAAGCTTCTTTCTTCATCTCTCCATATGTTTCTAACGTTTGGAGAATAAACGCTTTGCATTTGGCGTCGTCTAGTCCTCTGTTGCGAATGTAAGAAGCCTTCTGGCCTACGGCCTCTGCAATACCAAACGAAACGAAGATGTTTGGATACCGACCTTCGACTAGCCCTGCCGCTTTAAGCCGGTCATAATCTTCGTGGGATATTTCTTCTTTTTTCTGAACTTTATCAAGCAAAAAAACCGTTTGAATGTCCAGCGCTTTGTCATAGTTCAGTAATTTAGTATAGTTCGGGTCTAAAATCTTGCCATACACTTTAACCTTGACCCGATTGGGTTCAGACAAGTCATAAGAAGGTAGTGGGAAAAATTTCTTTCGTTGAATTTCAAAGACCGTAGGAATACCGATCGCATTACTGTCTATCATATACAAGTTGACCATCGCGTTGGCGAGAAACATATTTCGGTAATATGGCGGCTTGTATCCAGGCTCTAAGGCCGCCTCGATAGTCTCAGGAATGAAGGAGCCCTCATTCATAAACACAAGAGAATCTTCGAACTCTTCAACATTGATTTTGCCGCGAAGTGTGTAGTCCTGATGTGCAATGCAATTGTGTAAAAGTTCTTTGACGAGATCGGCATCATATTGATCCACTTCTTGTGGGAACAGAGTCTGCTGCCCTGCGATGTAACGATACTTCACGTTGCGAATCTGCTTGAAGACTTCGTCTACAGCAAGGAGAAACGGCGTATCAAAGTGCTCATAGGTTTTAACGCTACCATCCGCATTGTAAAGCGTCCAGGTAATACGGGGAACAAAACCGTCGAAATAGTTTTTTGCGTATTCATTCCCAAGCAAGATTAATGCAGTTCGGGTTACTTTTCCGCCCAAAAGGACGCCGGCCTTGTTGAGCAATTCTACATCTGAATTGCTTTCGAGTAGTTCCTTCGTCTGCTGTCTTGCCTCCTCGTTTTTCTTCCTTCCCATTTCATGACGAATGAACAGTTCCCGTGCCATCTTTACGGCATCCGGCTCGAGATCACTCATGCTTGCTGCGTCGACTACTTCTTTTGACCAATCAAATCCGGTTTGCCGGATAATCATGTCGTACTTGTTCTGAGGCAAAGGATACAGTGACTCGTTTACTCGACTATACGCCATGTCCTCCCAGGTCGTAGGCATACCTGGAAGCGCTGGCGGAATCTGAAACATGACAACACGGCGTTCCCCAACATAAAATGCATAGATTTCCAAGAAGGTCAATCCGCGATTCGTACGATCGTGCACTTCCTTTTTCAGCCCCTGCAAGGACTTCTCGTTCATACGGTATGCTGAACCAACGATATCTCCGTTATTGGCAACACCGAAAATAAGCCAAGCTTCCCTCTTCCCACGAAGATTGGCTTCGTTGCTCATCGCGGAGAAATATTGGCCGATTTCTTTAAAACTATAGTTGCTTCTGGCTTCCTTAAACTCCACGACTTCCGTTTCCGGGTGCTGTCGCATTTCGTTCAATTTGAGAAGCAAATCTTCTTCTGAATATCTCACGAGGTACCTCCTTTGATATCAATGAATCACGCGAAAGATTTCCTGAATACTAACCTGAATGTTACAGTACACTTCTCATCAAACACGTCGAAATTTCCCTTGAACCCATAGCGCAGAGCTTGCTTTTTCTTGCCGAACTCCTTTGTATTATTGGCCTCATGGGCGGTGAAATACCATATAACATTCAGGGAAATCCACCGAATAACTTCCTTATCCTTCTGCAGGAACTGAATGAAATCATTGAGGTCTGAGACCATGACCGGCGCCCGCCGCTCTTTGTCATAAAGCATATCATACTCGGCTCAATCGTCGCCATACAGGAAAATCAACTTCTGTCTAACTCGGTTATGGGTATGTTTTACGCCCTAGACGCCTTATAATTACTGCCGAGTCTTAGTGTATTTGATCCGACTGAGCGTTGCTTCGAAATCATGCCAATCTTCACCGGACGCGTGATCCATGGCATAGACCAGTGTTTCCGCCGCAAATTCATCAATGCGCAGTTGTGCGTACTCCTCAAAGCTCATGGTGTTTTCCCGATACTCTAAAGCGTCTGGATATACTTCAAGGATCCAGTTTCTAAACTCTTTATAAGCAGTCGGGATCCCATGGGCCATGTCGAAGCCGTTTCCAATGATAAATAGTGAACTCATAACAATTGTTTTATAACCGGTTCAAAAGGTTTACCGCGGATCTTTAGTTCTATGTACCGCCGGGCAAATGAGGAATAAGGTGATTCCGGCGACGTTAACTCTTGCAGCGTCTTCAAACATGGAGCCATCTTTTCAGGTGCAGCATCATAGATGATCTCAAACTGTTCCAATGCTGTAAGACACCTTGTCCTTATTTTTTTCCGTGCTGTGTTGAAATAGTTCCAGTTATAGATATCTGCACTAACGCTGACGCGAAACACATCATATTCGTTTTTGCTGAGAGGAACAATTTTTCCGGATTCATCACAGTCAATTAGTTCTGAGTCCTCTTTGTTGCAGGGGTCAAGCAAAACCGGCGTATCATTTCTTGAGGGTGCTTGTGCAGGCAAGGTTCCCTCTTTAAGCGGAAAACGATCATTTTTCCCGCCCTTTTCATAGCTCCGATTACACACTTCACAGCTGAGCCGGTAGTTTGTATAATCATAGGCCAGCCACCAGTACCCTTCTTCTAAAATGACTGTGCCATCCATATTTGTTGATTTGCTCTTAGGCCGAAAATGATCCACGTCGCCAAAGGAACCAGTAAGATCGCATTCTGAGTACCAACACTTTTTCCCGTAGTACTTTTCCAGAACGGGCTTAAACTCTCTCCAAATGTTTGCCCTTTTTAAATAATCGACCCGTTCTTTGTGCGTCGTTTTACCCTTCAATGTTCTCTTTCGTCTATATGCCCTTTTTGTCCATTCTTTGACATCTGGATCGTTCGGATCTATTAACGACAAATCAACGTATCTCATTTCTCCAGCAATCCTTTTACTATCTTTTCAGCTCTGGCATTTCTCTCGGCAATATCTTCCGCAGTAAGCACTACTTTAGGGCGATTTTGATACAGTTTATGCATTGCTGCAACGTATTCGTCGTAGTAGTTATCCGTTGGAATGTTTCTTGTAAACGTAAGGGTATCGAGCTTATCAGAGAGTTCCTTTAGGCGAGCTTTTTCTTTTTCAGCGAGCTCTCCTGCTTTTTCTTTCACAAGAAGATCCTGTTTCTCCTCCATGTCCTTTCTAGTCTCACGGTCAAGAACAGAAGTCATCCCATAGTATTCGCTCTGCAGCAAGCCGTCAATGCCAAGGCCTTCAGTATTCTCTGTGGGTTCAACGACCTTAGTGAAATACCCGTTTTCTTTGTCGAGGTAATGCGATTCGAAAGTGAAAATTCTAATAAAATCTTTGTTTACGCCGTTGATTACCAACGGATCATGTGTTGCAATAATAGCCTGCGTATTGGTTGCGCTCTTCAAGCATTCGTCAATGATCGGTTTAATCTCGTACTTCCATAGAGGGTTCATATGCGCATCTGGCTCATCCATCAAAACGAGGCAATCTTCGCTTTTACATACACCAAGCATGCCAAGCATCTTGATTAGCTGGCGTTGTCCTTCGCTCAAATTGCTTACTTTCACCGAGGTGTTTCCAAAAGGCACAGTCACTTCATACTGAGCGCCGAACAAAGAGTGCATTTTTTCAAAGAAATTAAAGATAGCAATGGAATCAACGCCGCTTTCCTCGAGATTGCTAAGCGTGAAATATCCCTTTCCGGCATCAGTATACTTGAATCCCTGGCGAAAATAATCAGTGAAGTGAAGGTCTATAAAATCGGTAAGATAATATAGATTAGAAGGGTGGTCATCTTCAAACCGATCAATACCAAAGAGTCTCTCGACCTTATCCAAATCAACACAGACATCCACATACTCAATCTTTGAGAAGTGGCAGGTATCCCGTAAATACTTCTTCTCAAACGAATCCTGCCCGGCAAGAATAGATACCAAATAGATTGGCGTCATCGCCTCATCGCAGTAGTTGTATTTCCTCTTTGGAAAGTACGGAATTTGAGTGACCGTGTCGTCATCTTGGGACTCCAGGAAAAACCGGATTGTTGCGCGGCATTCTTTGGCATATTGATTGTTGATCTGGCGGATCTTTCCTACAAGTTTATTGTTTGCGCCGGAATAAAACGCCACAAGCCTTTGCGGGAACACCCGTATTTTGGACATAACGATTCTGATCAACTTATATCTTCCCTCGTAAACCGCCGTGCCGGATCTAAGGCGATACCTATGCCCGTTCTTCGTGATCTCATGTTGTGTCTGAGCATATTCATACTTGATTTCATAATTATAATCAAGGCGCTTCTCAATTGCAGGAGAATCAAAAGACATGAAGATTTCGAGAACCGCATCAAGCATGGTTGACTTCCCGGTGCCGTTTTCCCCAATCAATATTGTTGAGCTTCCGCCATCGACTGTAGCGAAAGAAATGCTAAAGTCAACCAGACACAGATGATTATCAATTTTCAGGCTTTTGATCTGCATAGCACTACCCCTGCTTTACAAGTGAATAACTTCCAATATCATTCTTCCTGAGGATTGCTTTTTTCTCCAATGAACGGAGGGCATCCATCAATTCAAATTTCTTAGAGCTGATGGACATGATTTGCCGGATCGGAATATCTGTAGTATCTGTTTTATAAAACAATTTAACAATATCCCGCTCCATTGCCGTGCCGAGCTTACCATCTATCTCATACGGAACATTGACTCTCTTTTTGGCTGGTTTTGCTTCATCTTTATTGGTTTTATCTCCACCAAAAATTTCTTTTAGCAACTCAACCGCATTTTCGTCGGTGGGATCATTTGTCCCTAGCTCGCCGCGGAAGGCGCGGGCAAGGATGGATTTTTTCATAGTGTCGATCTGTTCAATGACCTGTTCGGCGGCGTCTTTTGCTTTTTGCTCTTTCTCCAAAAGTCGCTTAACAAGTTCGACGATTCTTTCTTGCTCCTTAATTGACGGAACAGGAATAACAAATGCGCCTATTTTTTTTGCGTTTATATTTGACTGATTAACCCCATCGCTCTTTACAGAGTTGCAGTACTGTTTTGCCTCATGAGTATTCAATGCGTAATTAAGATAATCGCCGATAACTACATCATGATCATAGTCCAACTTGATAAGATACCCGGCATAGATTGCAGGATAATCTCCTCGATAGATAGAAGTTTTCCCGACAAGTGCAGCACTGTTCGTGCGGTTAAAAAGCACATCCCCAGGAGTCAGTTTGTACTTAGCAATGTCTTCTTCATCGTCAGTGAATGCTAGGTCAGACCAGTCTATTTCTCCCGATTGCAGATTCCCCATACGGATAACAACAACAGAACCTGTATCTTGCGACTTTTTGACAGTCCCATATTTTAAAGAATGACAGATTTCAGCTATTGAATACTGATTCCAACTTTCAAGAAACACAGCGTTTTTTGTGCGCCACCCCGCCGTCAATTCCCCTGTAAACGCCTTGTGCAGAATCGCAGCTCTGCGGGCATCGTAGCCATCCACAACCTCCTGAGCCTTCTCCTTGGCTTCGTCCAGCTTGGCAAACAGGCTTTCGATGCGGTCAACAATACGCTGCTGTTCAGCGAGGGGAGGAAGAGGCACTGGCATAAATGCCATACTTCCTTGTGTGAGCTTTAGGCGGGTTGTTCCATTCACAAAGCCTGCATAGTCAAAGCTGTTCAGATAGTGCATTAAGTACACATTCCCTGTTTGGCCAAAAAAAGAGCGCAGAATATGTGCATGGTTGTTGACCCATGCTTTTCCTTCGATTATATATGCTTTATTCTTTTTTGGATCAAGAAAAGGAGCACCATCTTCTCCCAACAGCACCAACTGTTCATCCGTCAAATAGTCATCTATCCATCCAACTTGCCCGGTTGCGCCATAATAGGGAATGTAGCCTTCGCGTGTTGACCGTTCTGAAGCATTTACTGGTTTCCTGTAAGAATCAAGGCATTGCGATGCTCCAGATAGTAAATATGTCCATACCCAATTTGCAGGGATTATATATGGCTGCTCGGCTACTGGTACTATCGCAGCTTCTAGTAATTCTGATTTAGAAACTGTAGTTTGTTTTTTTGCCATATTAAGCCTCCGGATTCGTGAGCGCTTTCAGTTCTTTCACAACGCTTGCAAGCAGGTCGATGGCCTCTTCCAACTGGGCGATGGCTTCTTTCCCACTCTCAACGGGATCGGGCAGATCTTCATAGTTCAGGACAGAATCATCCCGGAGCAAACCGAGATCAAGGCTGTCATCTGGGTTCTTGGCAATCTCTTCCCGGGTGAACTTGCTCCAGCGCTCGCCCTTGCGCTTTTCTTTATCCCGGTAGCCCTCCATAAACTCTGCAAAGTCTTCATAAGCCAAGGTATGGGTTTTGCCGAAGCTGGGCTGATTGGTGCGCATGTCGTAGAAGGCCACTTCTTTGGTGTTGCCCTTCTCCGTCTTTCCGCGCGTGAAAAACAGCACATTGGTTTTCACGCCCTGGGCATAGAAAATACCGGTGGGCAGGCGGAGGATGGTATGAAGATTACAGAAGTTCATCAGCTCGCGACGGACGCTGGCCCCGTCCCCGCCGATAAACAGGACGTTGTCCGGCACGACGACAGCGCAGCGGGCCTTCCCGTCGGCTTTCAGACTGCGGTAGATCACCTGCAGAAAGTTCAGCTGCTTATTGGAGGTGCGGAAGGAAATATCGTCGCGGGTGGGGCGCTCCCCTCCTTTTTTTGTGCCAAAGGGCGGGTTGGTCAGCACCACATCATATTCCTTGAACTTCTTGGCGTTCTGGGAGAGGGAATCCATACACTCGATGTCCTTGGCTGGGACGTTGTGAAGATAGGCGTTCATCAACGCCAGGCGATACGCATCGGGAACCAGTTCCACGCCGCCATAGCAATCCTGCATCTTTGCGACCTCGGAGTCGGGGAGAGAATAGAGATCCTTTCCCGCTGTCGCTACCCGGTGCGCTGCGATCATGAAGCCGAAGGTGCCGCAGGCCGGGTCAAAGCATTTCTCGCCAAACTCCGGGGCAATCAGTTCCGTCATCACGTCGATCAGGGGACGCGGGGTAAAATACTGCCCGGCGCCGGACTTCTTCTCGTCGGCATTTTTCTGCAGCAGACCCTCGTACAGGTCGCCAAGGCCTTCTTTTTTGGCATCATACCAGTCGAGCTTGTTGATTTCCGTGATAATCTTTTTCAGGTTTTTCGGTTCTTCAATGCTGGAAACCGCTTTGACATAGATCCGGCTGATCTCCTGGAGCGGAGCAGAGCTCAGCTCTGCAAGCAACTCATAGTAATACCGTTTGAGTTCAAGACCTTCCAGCGAGGTGAGATATTCCCAGGAGTACTTCCCAAGAGCCCCGACAATCTCCGCGCGCTCTCCGGCGGAAAGGCCATTCTCACCCTTGCCATCCGCTTCATTCAGACGCTTCTCTACGTCAGCTTTGATAGCCTGAATCAGCTTTTCTTCCGTTCCGTTCTCGTTGATCATCTTGAGGAACAAGATATAGGTCAGCTCGGTGACATACTGGTGGTAGGTAATGCCGTCGTCTCTGAGAATGTTGCAGAGATTCCAGAGTTTCTGGACGATGTCTTGCGTGCTCATCAGGCTGCTCCTCCATAGATGTAGGTGTTGATTTCACGGATGATTTCGACCAGCTGGCCGTTCAGCTTCTTGTTGAAGCGGGCAAAACCACCCTCCGACTTGAAGGCCGGGGCTTCAAAGGTCTCCACATTCAAAATGCTCTCATGCAGCATATAGGTCTTGATCTTTTCCAGGAGATCCAGCTGCATACGGTTGAAATGATGGGCTGC
>ODAJ011544510.1_pt1 | contig 24362 bp, 28 predicted proteins | sample 1539241 | NCBI WGS metagenome assembly ODAJ01 (sample SAMN02144231, study PRJEB22623) | gut metagenome | biome: sheep rumen | host: Ovis aries | place: New Zealand
TGTTTAACAATTGGGCAAACTTTTATAAAGGAAAATTTATATCAAATACAATATTAAATGCAAATGCATTTGAAAAATTATTAAAATAAAGTATTATATTTTAAAATTTTTAGATAAGCTTTTAAATAAGTTTAAACTGCCTTGTTAGAAAATTAGACATAACTTTCTTACAATTTATGAGTAAGTTATTAAAATTTATGGGTAAGAAACGCCAATTTAAAAGTAAAAAATTACTCAGTTGTTTTAATTCTTCGCCATGTGGCATTGGTAAAAAATATAAACAATGTTATGGCAAGTAATGCTCGTGAGCCCAGCAAATATATAGGCTTGCGAGTTTTTCCTTTTCATAGGTAAAAAATTAAATAATAAATTAAAGGAGCATATTTATTATATAATTGTAAACAAAAACTGAAGTTAACAACTTCAGTTTATTTAAAATTCTAACTTATAATTCATAATATGATTTTCATATATAGTAATTTTGTTATCATTATTATCTGTTACTACAAATATATTATCATTTTGTTTTGCTATTGTTTTTATAGAGCTACTTAAATTATTATATATATCTGTTGCATTATTAACAAATCCACTATAATTACCATATTTTTCTTTTGTCTTATCGGAAATAAAATTATAAGCTCTTTCTTTATCAACAATTAATAAATTTAAGAAATTATTAATATAAGTTTCTAATTTATTTTTATCAGTTGGATTTATAAGACTAAATACTTCACCAGTTTGAATAGAAGTATTATCTAAATCTAAACTATTATATAAATCTTGTATATTAACACCATTATCTAATGGCCTTATACGGAATGTATTACCTTTAACTATTAATAAAAAATTAACCTTTGGATTATATATCTCTGATCCAATCATTTGATAATCAATAGTATATCCACTAGCAAAGTAGTATGTAATATTATCACTATTTTTAGAAAGAAGTTCCATTAATTGGAAAGATGGGTCATTGTAATAATTAAATAAATTATTTAGATTAAAATTATTTAAAAATTCTTCATCAGCAATATTTCTTATACCTTCAGAATCGTCATATGTAATATAATAGAAATACTTATTTATTGCATCTTGAATTATAAAGAAATTATCTTCAACACTTATATCATGTTTATCATCATTTCCGTTTCGTGTTAATAATAACAAGATTCCTAAAGAAGCAACAATAATAGCAATAATAATAATTAATATCTTTTTATTCCTCATTTAACACCTCTTATTAAGGCCTTGGATTAGTAGCTGAAACATACTTTAAAGGATCAACCCTAGTTCCATTTAATTTCATTTCAAAATGTAAATGTGGTCCAGTAGAACAACCAGAACTACCAGATTTACCTATTACTTGTCCTTGCGCTACAGTGTCACCACTACGTACAGTAATTGTGTTTTTATGTAAATGGGCATATTGCGTTGTAATTCCATCTTCATGTTGAATCAAAACATAGTTAGCTTTTAACCCTTGACAGTTATATTTACCATCCTTATCAGGAGTAATTGCCATATCCGGATAATCTATTCGATCATTTGGCCCAGGATATATAACAACTCCAGCTTTAGCCGCAATTACATTACTATTAGTGTAAGCTCCAATGTCAATTGCACCATGTCCTCCACCTAGTCCTTTATGAACTTCATCATCTCCAGAAAAATAAGCTGTTAAATATGTAGCGCTTGGCGCTCCTGGTGCAAATGTAACGCCATTTTTAATTTCTGTTTTAACACTGCCTACTGGCCACCACCAGCCCTTATTGTTCAGTAGATTAGGATTACTATTATATGCAACTGCAATTGTACAAGCCTCATTAAGTTCTTTCGTTAATCTTTCTCTTTCAGTTTCATCCTTAATTTTTTTGATTGCATCTTGAGCCATATCACATTCTTTGCTATCAAGTGCTTTTCTAGCTGCATCAACATATCTTTGCGCCTCTTCTTCTTGTACAACCGCTATTTTTTCAGGAACAGCATTATTATAGCAAGTGGATAATCTATTAGCATTTCCCATAGCACTTAATACAATATTAATTATAGTAGGTAAAAAAACAATTATTAATGCCGCTATTAATCTATTTTTAGAAGCTTTTATTACATCCTTAATTTTAGATACATCTGTTACTACCTTAGATATTTCAAATGTTAAAGAAATAATAACTAAAATAGGTAATAAAAACATTACTATCATAAATATATTTTTTAAAATATATAATGCCTGTAAAAATCCAGCACTAGTACATAAATCAAATTCCATTGTTTTCACCTATAACAATTATACAATTAAGATGTAAAAATGTAAATAAAATATCTTGTTTACATTGATAGAAAAGATTCTTTGTGATAATATTTAAGGGAGATGATAATTATGGATATATTTGAAATAAAGAAAAAACTTTTAGAACTAAAAGCTAAGATTGATAACATTGGGAGGTCACTTTGACTTAGATAGTAAGATTAAAGAAATTAATATTTTAGAAGATAAACTACAAAACAATGATATTTGGGATAACCCCGCCGAAGCAAACAAATTAAATAGTAAACTTATTAATTTAAAAAAGTCTATTCAAAGGTACAATGATATTTCTAATGAATTAAATAGCACATTAGAATTAATTGATTTATTAAGCACAAATGATACTGATGAAGTAAATGAAATAGAACAAAATATTGAAAAATTAACTAAAAATATAGATGAACTAGAAATAGAGACACTATTTAATGGAAAATACGATGAAAACAATTGCTTTTTAGAAATTCATCCAGGTGCCGGTGGTACTGAAAGCTGTGATTGGTCATCCATGTTACTTAGAATGTATGAAATGTTTTGCGATAAAAATAATTTTAAATATGAAGTATTAGATCTTCAAAAAGGTGATGAAGCAGGGATTAAAAGTGTAACCATAAAAGTTAATGGCGATTATGCATACGGTTATTTACAAGGTGAACAAGGAGTTCATAGATTAGTTAGAATTAGCCCTTTTGATTCAAATGCTAGAAGACACACTTCATTTGCAGCAGTAACAGTTATTCCTGAAATTGAACAATCAACTACTATTAATATTAAACCAGAAGATATAAGAGTTGATGTATATCGCTCAAGTGGTAAAGGTGGACAAGGAGTAAATACCACAGATTCAGCTGTTCGTATTACCCATTTACCAACAGGTATCGTAGTAACATGTCAAAATGAAAGAAGTCAAATTAAAAACAAAGAAACTGCTATGAAAGTATTAACTAGTAAATTAGAAAGACTACTAGAAGAATCAAACGAAAAAGATATTGACAAGTTAAAAAGTCACATTAATATTGAATTTGGAAGCCAAATAAGAAATTATGTTTTAGAACCGTATAAATTAGTAAAAGATTTAAGAACTAATTATGAGAGTACTGAACCAGATGAAGTACTAAATGGAGATATAATTGAATTTATGAAAGAATATTTAAGAATAAAGAGGTAAGAAATGAAAAAATATATAAATATAATTATTGGATGTTTGTTAATCGCATTATCATATAATTTATTTTTTGAACCATACAATTTAATTAGTAATAGTACCATAGGTTTAAGTAGCATTTTAAATAATTTATTTTCTATAAATGTTTCATACTACTTACTTATAATTAATTTAATATTTCTATTAATAAGTTTGCCTTTCTTAAAATTAAATCAAATATATAAATATCTTATTCCTAGTTTACTAATACCTTTATTTATATTTATATCAGATAATATTTCTCAAGTTATTAAATTCGATAATATTGAACTAATCATAATTGCAGTTTTTGGTGCTGGTTTAACTGGATTAGGATGCAGTATGATTTATAAAGAAGGCTATAGCTTAGGTGGTATTGATATTCTATCTGATCTATTTAAAAAATATAACCATATCATATCATACATAATTGATTTTATAATTGTAATTATTACTTTAATTCTATTTAATATAGAATCATCTATTTATACAATTATAATTGTGTTAATAATTAAATATTTATCAACAAAAGCAAAATTAGGAATAAACTCAAATAAAAGCTTCTTTATTATCACAACAAAAGAAAAAGAAGTAAAAGATTACTTAATTAATGAATTACACTATGATTATACTGAATTCAATGTAAAAGGTGGATTTACAAGTCAAAAGAATAAAATAATAATGACAGTTATTGATACCGAGGATTATTTTAAATTAAAGGAAGGAATATTTATAATAGATCCTAAAGCATTTATTTCAATAATAGATAATTATGAAACTATAAATAAAAATTTAACAATTAATTCTCAAAATACCAATGAATAATAATTGGTATTTTTTGTTACCTAGAAACTTATGATTTAATATGAAGAAGATTTTAATAATATTACTATTAAGTTTATTTCTAATTTTAACTTTATTTGAAGTAAATGCTAATAATACCATTTTCCCCCTTATTGGCAAAACTATTGTATTAGATGCCGGACATGGAGGTAAAGATTTCGGAGCCTCTGTAAATGATACAAAAGAAAGTGAAATAAATTTGGAAGTCACCTTAAAATTAAAAAAAGAATTAGAGAAAAATGGAGCAATTGTTTTATTAACTAGAACTAATGAAAATGATCTAAGTAATCCTAATGCTATTTATCGTAAAAAAAGTGATTTTGATGAAAGAATTAAAATTATCAATAATTATCATGCTGATTTGTATCTTTCAATTCATCAAAATATCTATCAAAATAAAAAATATTATGGCCCACAAGTGTTTTATTATCCCAAAATAAATAATAATGAATTATTAGCTCAAACTATTCAAGACGAATTAAATAAATTAGCAAATACTAAAAGAAAAATTAAAATTGTAACTAATACTTATATGTATAATAAATTAAACATAAATGGAGTTTTAATTGAATGTGGTTTTCTTTCTAATGATAATGAAAGATATAAATTAAAACAAGATAATTATCAAAATAATTTAGTTAAAACTATCACAAATGCAATTATTAAATATTTTTCATAATTTTTTCATAAAACAGCAGTATGATTTAAACGCAATATGTGATATAATTCTATAATAGGTGGAGATATGAGGACAAAAGTTTTTAAAACAATTGATGAACAAATATTAATCCTTAAAAGTAGAGGCCTTATTATAGATGATATCGATTTTGCACAAGATATCTTAATAAGAGAAAACTACTTCTTTTTGAGTGGTTATCGACATCCCTTTTTAAAAACTAAAGGAGATCGTTACTTTCTACCAAACACCAACTTTAAAGAACTTTATGCCTTATTCAATTTTGACCGCCAAATAAGAAATATTATTTTTAAAAATTTACTAATAGTAGAAAATAATATGAAAAGTATTTTCTCTTATCAATTATCTAAACAATATGGTTATCGCGAAAGAGACTATTTAAAACCAACAAACTTTACTCATAATCCGGAAAAGCAAAGACAAGTTGGAGATTTAATTAGAAAAATGAAAAGACAAATAAAAGTAAATGGTTCACAGCACTCAGCTACTAGCCACTACATAAAAAACTATGGTTATATTCCATTATGGGTTGTAGTTAAAGTACTATCTTTTGGTATAGTTAGTGAACTATTTAACATTATGAAAAGCGAAGACCAAGATGAAATCGCTAGAATTTATGGTGTTAGTGTTGAAAACTTACTAACTTATTTACCAATCCTTGCCAATTATCGTAATCTATGTGCTCATGAAGATATTTTATATGAACATCGTAATCAAAAATCAATTAATGACACAAAATATCATGTAGCCCTAAATATCCCTATGCAAGATGGTGAATATATATATGGTAAGGATGATGTATTTGCTTTATTTATTATCCTAAAAGCTTTACTTAGAAAAGATGAGTTTAGATTATTGATAAGCGAAACAAGTTATGAATTAGATATCTTAGCAGGAAAATTAAAAACCATTAAAATAAATAAAATTATGGATATTATGGGCTTTCCTGTCAATTTCAAAGAAATATTAAATATTTAGAAGGAGCAAAAAATGAAAAAAAATAAAATTATAATTTATATAGTGTGCGCAATAGCATTTATTTTAATAGGTGCAGGAGGAATGTATTATTTAGTTACTGAAAAAGCTTTATTTAGTCAAACTGTAATTAACAAGTTAGAAAAAGAAGTTACCGTTAATGAAAACGGTATTGCTGATGCAGTTGAAAAATTATACGACGCAGTAGTAGTAGTAGGATCATATAAAAAAGGTATTTTATCTAGTACTGGAACTGGTTTTGTATACAAGGTAGAAGGTAACGATGCTTATATATTAACTAATAATCATGTAGTAAAGTCAGCTGAAACAGTCAAAGTAAAGTTTACCGATAATAATGTATATGATGTTGATGTTGTTGGAGCAGATGTATATTCAGACATAGCAGTCTTAAAAATAGATAAGGGCAAAATAATTTCAGTCGCACAAACTGGATCAAGCGCATCATCTAGATTAGGAGACACATTATTTACGATTGGAGCTCCCTTAGATTCAGAAAGTTATTCATGGACGGTTACAAGAGGAATCTTAAGTGGAAAAGATCGTTTAGTTGAAGTTAATTCATCAGATTCAAATGTAAATGATTGGGTAATGAAAGTAATTCAAACAGATGCTGCCATAAATTCTGGAAATTCAGGTGGACCAATCGCAAACTCTAATGGAGAAGTAATTGGTATAACCAATATGAAATTAGTTAGTAGTGGTGTTGAAGGAATGGGCTTTGCAATACCAATTGAGGATGCTATAAACTATGCCGAAAAACTAATAAAAGATAAAATAATAATAAGACCTCTTCTTGGAGTTGGCACTTTAAATACAAGTGATACTTTGATTATGCGACAATATGGCTTTAGTTTAGATAAATCTATAACTGAAGGAGCTGTAGTAGCTGAAGTCCAAAAAGGAAGCCCTGCTGATAATGCAGGCTTCAAACAAGGAGATGTTATAATCAAACTAGGAGAATATAAAATTACCAATTCATCATACTTAAAATATTATTTATACAAATATAATATTGGTGATTCTGTAAAAGTAACCTTTATTCGAGGGGGTAAAGAACAAACAACTACAATTAAATTAACTCAAAAGGCTGACTAATCAGTCTTTTTTTGATATAATCTAAATAGAAAGAAGAATGGGTATGGGACTATTAAAATTTGCTCTAAAAGGTAATTATAAAAACTATTATGAAAAATTAAAATTATTATCTAAAGAAAATCATAAAAGTGCTTTTTTAATGTTTATAGATACTGGATTATCCTGCATCCTATTTAAATCAGGTCTTCAAGATTATTTAAATTATAAATTTTATGATAAATCATGGAAAGAAAGAAGCACATATGCTACTATTGGCTATCAACATAACTTTTATAAAATAGCAGCCCACTGGGACTATGCACCATTTTTTTCTAATAAAGTAAACTTTCATAAAAACTTTAAAGAGTTTGTCAAAAGAAAAAGCATTTCTTATGAAGATGGTTTAGAAAAAGTATCTAATTTTATAAAAGAACATGATGCTGTAGTTAGAAAACCTATAAATGGATTAGGTGGAGCTAATGTCGAAAAAATAGATACTAAAGATATTAAAGATATAACTAAATTCTATGAAAACTTAAAAAAAGATAATTGCTTTTTAGAAGAATTAGTAATTCAAAATAAAGAATGGTCTAAATTAAATCCTAAGAGTTTAAATACCATAAGAGTTGTAACTTACTCTATTAATGATAAAGCAGAAGTTTTATATGCTGTAGCTAGAATAGGATCTGGTAAATCCATTGTAGATAACTTTCACCAAGGCGGAGTAGGTGTTAAAGTAAACACTCTAAAAGGTTGTTTAGAAGGAAGTGCCATAGATAAAGATAATCATGAAAGCAAAGTTACCAATCTAACTAAAGTAAAATTAGATGGATTTAAAATACCTTATTGGGATGAAATAGTTAAGATGGTTTGTAAAGCAGCTAAAGTTAATAATAATGTTCATATAGTAGGTTGGGATGTTGCTTTAACTGATAATGGTCCTCTAATTATAGAAGGAAATCGTGGCCCCGGAATGGATATAATTCAAGTCCTATATAAAAGAGGAGTAAAACCAGATTTAGAAAAAATAAAAAAGGAAATTTTAGAAAGCAATAAAAATGAATAACCTATTACTAATGTCCATTAAAACAAAATATGCTAATGAAATTTTCAATGGTACAAAAAAATATGAATATCGCAGAAGCTCAATTAATGAAAAAAATCTGAATAAAAAAATAATAATTTATTCAGCAGGTTTAGACAAAGCTATTATTGGTTACATGATTATAGACAAAATAATAAAAGGTAATATAAATTATATTATTAAAGAAACTAATCCAAAAGAATCAAATATTAATGATTACTTTAAAAATGCCAAAATATGTTATGCTATGCACATAAAAGAATATCATCGATTTAATAATCCAATAACTTTAAATGAAATGCGAAAAATAGATATTAATATTCTAATTCCTCAGTATTATAGATATATAAAAGAAAAGGAACCGTTATATAAGGAAATAAATAAAAGATTATATGAAAATATATAGAATAACTAATTATTTAAATAATAAAGAGAAGTTTAATAATATATCTAATGAGATATATGAATTAACGAAAATATTAAATAATTTATATCCTAAATATAAAGAATGGTTTTACCATAAACAACTTAAAGGATGCAAAAACGGGGACAGAGAAATTTTATATATCCTTGATAAAAATAAGATTGTAGCTGTATGTAATATCAAAAATGATATGGAAAAGAAAATATGCACATTATTTGTTGATCAATTATATAGAAATAATGGTTTGGGTAGTGAATTATTAGCTAAAGCAATGCAATATTTAAAAACAAGTAAACCTTTATGTTCATTTGCTGAAGAAACACACCCATATTTTCGAAATATAATAAATATATATAATTGGCAATTAACTAGCATTAAAGATGATTTGTATATTAAAGGCAAAAAAGAATATTTTTATAACGAGACTTTAAAATAAGTCTTTTTTTTGATATACTACCACTGAAAGAAGTGTGATAAACATGTTAAAAGCTGGTATTGTAGGATTACCTAATGTAGGAAAAAGTACCCTTTTTAATGCAATAACAAAGAAAAATATTTTAGCAGCTAACTATCCATTTGCTACCATAGATCCAAATGTTGGAGTAGTAACTGTTCCAGACACAAGATTAGATTATTTGGCTGAAATATATGTCCCGGAAAGAACTATATATACGACATATGAATTTACAGATATAGCCGGACTTGTAAAAGGAGCATCTAATGGTGAAGGCTTAGGAAATAAATTTTTAAGTCACATTAGAGAAGTAGATGCTATAGTTGAAGTAGTAAGATGTTTTGAAAGCGAAGATATTATTCATGTAGAAGGTAATGTTGATCCAATAAGAGACATTGAAATTATTAATCTAGAACTTATTATGAGTGATTTAGAACAAATTCAAAATAGAATTAATAAAATTGGTAAAAAAGCATCAATGACAAAAGATAAACAGGAATTACTTGAAATTAATACTCTAAAAAAATGTGAAGAAGCTCTTCTTCAAAATATTCCTTTAAGAAGATTAGAATTTGATAAAGATGAACTTAGCATTCTAAAGCCATTTTGTTTAATTACTTTAAAACCAATTATTTATATGGCTAATGTTAATGAAGATGACGCTATAATTGGCCATAATAAATATACTGATATGGTATCAGAATATGCTTCTAAAGAAAATGCTTCAGTCGTTGTAGTATGTGCTAAAATGGAAAGCGAATTATCTGAAATGGAAGATTCAGTTAAAGAAGAATTTTTAAAAGAAATGGGTATTAATAATAGTGGATTAGATAAATTAATATTTGCAACCTATAATCTTTTAGGCTTACAAACTTTCTTTACATCAGGTAAAGATGAATGCCGTGCTTGGACTTTTAAAAAAGGAATGAAAGCACCAGAGTGTGCTGGTATTATTCATAGCGACTTTGAAAGAGGATTTATTAAAGCCGAAGTCATGTCATTTGAAGATTTAAAAGAACAAGGATCTGAATTAAAAGTTAAAGAAGCTGGTAAAATGCGACTTGAAGGTAAAGAATATTTAATGCAAGATGGAGATATTTGTTATTTTAGATTTAATGTCTAAAAAATAGCCTGCAATTTTTTAAGATTGCAGGCTATTTCTTAACGTAATGTTTTAGAATCATCAACAATAGTATTATCTTTTAATATTGTCAAACTTTTTAGAAATTCATTCAATTCTAATATTTTTCTACCATATTCCTCATTATTTTTTTCAAAATCAGTTGAATAATCAATTCCAGCTTTACTTTTAAATTGCATATCTAAACAATAATCAGCTGCTTTTCTAGATTTTTCAGCAGATTCCCAATATAAAGCCACTTTATTCATGTCTTCTTCGCTTAATAATTGCTCATAATTGGGTAAATGTCTTTCCAAATATTCTTTAAGACTCATATTAATCACCACTTAAACAATAACATACTAATTAGGATATTTCAAGTATTATAAAACCTCTTTACAAATTGTATTGTATAAGAATAAAAATAATAAAATTTTCAATTGCATATACTTTAATGGTGTGCTATAATACTTCGTGAGCGAAAGCTCCTTGCTTTATTAAATATAAAGCCGAATAGACCAGAAGGAGGATAGAAAAATGGAAAACTATGAAATTATGTTTATAGTAAAACCAACATTGGATGAAGCAAATATCCAAAATACAGTAGATACTCTATCTAAGATTATTACTGACATGAAAGGTAAAGTAACTACTAAAAATATGGGTAAAAGAGAATTAGCTTATCCAATTAATAAAGAAATTAGTGGTTTTTACTATTTATTTACTGTTAATGCTAGTCATGATACAATCGCAGAGTTTGATCGTAAAGCTAGACTTAACGAAAATATTCTAAGACATCAAATTATCAAATTAGATGAGGAGTAGTATATGAATAATGTATCATTAGTTGGAAGACTAGTAAGAGACCCTGAACTTAGAACAATTAGTACTGGTAATGCAACATGTAGTTTTACAATTGCAATTAATCGCCAATACACAAATGCAAGTGGCGAAAGAGAAACAGATTTTATCAACTGTGTTGTATGGGGCAAACAAGCTGAAAATTTAGCAAAATATTGTACTAAAGGTTCACAAGTTGGAGTAACTGGAAGAATCCAAACAAGAAATTATGATGCTCAAGATGGTAGAAAAGTTTATGTAACTGAAGTTGTTGCTAACAATGTATCATTTTTAAGCACTAAAAATAGTCAAGATAATAGTGGATTTAATCCAACAAATAATGCAGTACCATCTTTTGAAGATGCCACTGCTATGTCAAATGGTAATCCTATAGACACAACTGACTTAACTGAAGATCCTTTTAAAGATTTTGGCTCAGAAGTTGTTCTAAGTGATGATGATTTACCATTTTAGAAAGGAATAAATAATGGCTGAATTTTATAGAAAAAAGAAAAAAATCTGCCAAATGTGTGCAGGTAAAGATGTAGACTATAAAGACGTAGCTATTGTTAGTAAATATATTAATGATAAAGGCAAAATAATGCCTCGTAGAATGACTGGAGCATGTGCTAAACATCAAAGATATATTGCTAAACAAATTAAAAGAGCTCGTTTTATGGCTTTAATCCCATTTGTTAGATAGGTACCTTTTAAGGTATCTTTTTTTTCTATAATTTGTTATAATATTTTTAACTTGATATAGGAGGCAAATTTTATGAAAGTAATATTATTAAAAGATGTAAAAAAGCAAGGTAAAAAAGATGATATAATCGAAGTTAGTGATGGTTATGCTCAAAACTTCTTAATAAAAAATGGTCTTGCTGTAAAATATACAAACACAAGTAAAAATATCTTAAATGATGAAATTAATGAAAGAAACTTAAATGAACAAAAATTAATCGAAAAATGCGAGGAAATAAAAAAATTAATTGAAAAAACACCAATAACTTTTAAAGTTAAAAGCGGAAAAAATGGTAAAATATTTGGTAGCATTTCATCCAAACAAATAGCTGAAGAATATTCAAAAAAATCTATTGAAATAGATAAGAAAACGATAAAACTAGGTTATCCAATTGATACCTTAGGTACTCATTTAATTAATATTAATTTACATAAAAAAGTAACTGCCCAAGCAGCAGTTATAGTAAAAGAGGCTTAATATGGCAGAAAGAAAATTACCTCAAAATATTGAAGCAGAAATGAATGCCATTGGTTGTGCATTTTTAACCAGTTATGCGTTAGATAAAGTATGCGAAGAATTAGATACTGAAATGTTTTTAAGCGAAGCAAACAAAAGAATATTTGATGCAATTAAAAGTCTTCATCAAAACAAAATACCTTTAGATTCAGCAACTGTTAAAAATGAAATAGAGAAAAAAGGATCAATTAATGCTATTGGTGGCATTGAATATTTAAGTGATGTTATTGATTCGGTTGTAACTGCGGCCAATGTTGATTATTACATCGATATTGTTAGAGAAAAAGCTTTAAGAAGAAAATTAATAGATGTAACAACTGCCATTACAACTAACGCATATAACGAAGAAGAAGACACTAATGATTTAATAGACGATGCTGAAAAAAAGATATTTAGCGTTACTAAAGCCCGTAAAGCTGGTGAGTTTAAAACAATTGGTGAAGTAATAAGAAACACTCAAGAAGAACTAGAACGTTTAGCTAAAAACCAAGCTGATATTACTGGTGTTCCATCTGGTTTTTATGATTTAGATAAATTAACAAGTGGTTTTCATGAAAGAGAACTTATCATAGTAGCAGCACGTCCAGCGATGGGAAAAACTGCCTTCGGTCTTAATCTTGCAGTAAATGCTGCAAAAGCAACTAAAAAAGCCGTAGCACTATTTAACATGGAAATGAGCGCAGAGCAATTAGCAATGCGTATGATTGCAGCCGCTGGCGGAATCGAAATGGGGAAACTAAAAACTGGTCGTCTTGAACATAATGATTGGAAAAAAGTTAATGAAGCAATGAGTGAACTTGGTGAAACCAACCTTTATATTGAAGATTCCAGTGGTATGACAATCTCAGAAATAAGGGCAAAATGTCGTAGACTTGCCTCACAAGATAAAGGACTTGCCATGATTGTAATAGACTACTTACAGCTAATTAGTGGAAGCACTAAATATGAAGGCAATCGTCAACAAGAAGTTTCTGAGATATCAAGATCCTTAAAAACAATGGCAATGGAATTACAAGTGCCAGTTATTGCTTTAGCCCAATTATCGCGTAGTGTCGAACTTAGAGAAAATAAACGACCAATAATGTCAGATTTAAGAGAATCTGGTTCAATTGAACAAGACGCAGATATTGTAGCCTTCCTATACAGAGATGATTACTACAATAAACCAGCAGCTGAAGCAAGTGATGTTTCTGTAACTGAATTAATTATTGGTAAACATCGTAATGGTGGTACAGGAACTATCGAATTACTATTTGAAAGAAGTATGAGCAATTTTAGAAATTATATTAAAAAAGAAGAAAATAAATAAAAAGAAGTGATGATATGAAATTAAAAGATAACATAATAGCGATATTTTTAACTATTATATTAGGAGTTTTTATTCTATTTGTGAGCACCAAAGGAGTATCCTTTGCATCTCCAATTGAGGTATATAATGTTTATTTAAATGGCAAAAGTATTGGCTTAATTAAATCTGAAGAAGAGTTTTTAAAGTTAGTTGACGAAAAGCAAAATGAAATAAAAAATAAATATGGTATAAGTAAAGTATATCCGCCAGAGGGATTAAGAATTGAAAAAATGGCTACATTTAGTGATAACTTAAAAACTCCCGAAGAAATATATCAAATTATTAATCAAACAGAATCATTTACTATAGATGGTTATGTTGTTACTATAAAATACAAAGAAGAAAAAGAACCTTTATATATTTACACTTTAGAAAAAGAGTTTTTTGAAACTTCCTTTTATAATACTGTAGCAGCCTTTGTAGGTCTAGAAGACTTAGAAGCCTTTAAAAATAATACTCAAGAAGAAATAACAGATGAAGGAGAAGTTATCGAATCAATATATTGGGAAGAAGATATAACCATAAAAAAAGCTTTAATTAGTACCAAAGAAAATATATTTACCTCTTCAGAAGATTTAAGTAAGTATCTTTTATTTGGTACAACCGAAAAGCAAAAATCTTATATAGTTAAAGACGGTGATACCATTAATGATATTATTGAAAGAAATAACTTAAGTATTGAAGAATTTTTAGTTGCTAATCCAAATATTCCAGATAAAGATATATTATTAACAAAAGGACAAGAAGTGTCCATAGGTCTAATTGCCCCTGTTGTTACAATAGTTCATGAACAAGAAAAAGTAGAAAAAATAACTGATAAATTTAATATTGAATATAAAGAAGATAGTTCTATGTATGAAGGTACATCAAAAACTATTCAAGAGGGTTCTAATGGTATTTCAAGAGTTAGTGAAAAAATTCAATATAAAAATGGAGACATAACTCAATTAATAATTACAAATTCAGAACAAATAACTCCTACAATCAATAAAATTATTGTAAGAGGAACTAAAACAGCCCCTTCATATACATATGTTATAGATCCTGTAATTGATGGACAATGGTATTGGCCAACGATTAAGCCATATATTATTACCAGTGGTTTTAAATGGCGTTGGGGTAGACATCACAATGGAATAGATATTTCAGGTTGTGGTGGAGGTTCTCCAATCTTTGCTGCCGAAGACGGTGTAGTTACTGAAACAAATTCAAGCTGTTCAAACAGCGGATATTATGGTAATCCATGTGGACGTCAATGGGGAAACTACATTAGAATTTCAGTCAATAATGGAGAGTATACTTTAATCTATGCCCATTTAAGAAATGATATTAGAGTTAAAGTTGGAGATAGAGTTAGTCGCGGTCAGCAAATTGGGACTATGGGTAACTCAGGTTCATCAACAGGTACCCACTTACACTTTGGTGTTTTAAATTCTCAAGGAACATATATTAATCCTTGCCAGGCTTTATCATGTTAGTAAGTGTCTTAGCCAGTGGATCTAAAGGTAATTCCACTTTAATAAAAACAAAAAATAATAATATTTTAATAGACGCAGGAAGTACAGCCAAAAATATAAACGATAAACTACTAGAAAATGGCTTAACTTTAAAAGACATTGATTATATTTTAATTAGCCATACCCACACTGACCATACATCTGCTTTAAAAACGATAATTAGTAAATATAATCCAACTATAATTTTAACTCCATTAATGTATCAAGACTTAGATTTCCTAAATGATTATGACAAAATAATGTATCTACAAGATAATATGATAATAGATGATTGTTTAATAGAGAATATAAAAACTAGTCATGATACCACAGATAGTAGAGGATTTATTATAACTGAAGGATCATCTTCAGTCGTTCAAATAACCGATACAGGTTATTTGAATCAAAAATATTTTGAGAAATTAAAAAACAAAAATGTTTATATTATGGAAAGTAACCATAATCCAGAAATGTTAATGCATGGAAGATATCCTAAATGGTTAAAAGCGAGAGTAAGCTCTGATGTTGGCCATTTATCTAATGAAGCTTCATCTTTTTACTTAAGCAGACTAATCGGAGATAATACTAAAAAGATAATTTTAGCCCATTTAAGTGAAGAAAATAATACACCTGAATTGGCATTAGAAACCCTAAAAAAAGAATTAGCGGAAAATAACATTAATTTTAATAACTATATAGTAGCCAAACAATATGAAATAACAGAGAGTGTCGAAGTATGATAAGAATAATATGTGTAGGTAAAATAAAAGAAAAATATTTAGTTAATTTAATAGAAGATTATTCAAAAAGAATTAACAAATATCACAAATTAGAAATAATTGAAATCCCAGATAATAATCCAAAAGAAGAAAGTATAAAAATAATATCAAAATTAAATAGTAAGAGTTTTAAAGTAGCTTTATCAATTAAAGGGAAAGAATTATCATCGGTAGAATTATCAGATTTTATAAACAAGAATTTAATGAATTATGCCAATATAGATTTTATAATTGGAGGTTCAGATGGCCTAAGCAATGAAGTATTAGAAATGGTAGATTATGAACTATCTTTTAGCCATTTGACTTTTCCTCATGGCTTATTTAGGGGAATCCTTTTAGAGCAAATATATCGTGCATTTAAAATAATAAACAATGAAACATATCATAAGTGAGGTAATTATGGATGATTTAATTTATGTAGTAGGAACAGCATTTGTAAAAGATGGAAAACTATTAATAAGCATGTCTCAAAGAAGTGCTAAAAAAGGAAGGTATACATTAGTCGGTGGTGGCGTTGAAAAGGGAGAAACGTTTAAAGAAGCAGCTAGAAGAGAATGCAGGGAAGAAATAGCTAATGGCTTTGATATAAAAGAAGAAGAATTAAAAGAAATATTAACGTTTAGAGAACCAGCTTTATCTGATCCATCATTAATGATAGAAATGCACATGATGCAAGCTTTAAAAGAAGTTGATGTTCCTTTAGAACCAAATGATGAAATAATTGAATATAAATGGTTTAGTTTAGGAGAAGATGATAGCCAATTAGCTTCTGCTATTAGAGATCACTTTATACCATGGGCTATTGAAAACAATATAATGTATTAATATGAATAAAGAAATTAGAAAATTATTAACAATAACTGCTTTAATCGCGTTTGCCGAAGGACTTTTTTATAACTTTCTAGAATTATGGCTTACTAATAATAATATGAGCACTACAACAATAAGTAGGGTATTATCTTTATGTGCCTTAATTACGGTATCTGTAATCTTTTTATGTTCAAATGTTATTAAGCCAAATAAAATAAAAAAATTTGCTATTACCTTAACAATAATTAGAATAATAACCATTTTATCACTATTTTTCCTATATCAATCAGGATTAAATATTATAATAAGATTTTTAATTTTTATTGATTATTCCTGCAGCGTGGAATTATTTGCAAGTATTTATCCAATGATAACATATCTTAAAAAAGAAGATAAATTATACGCTAAGAAGAACTTAATATATGAAATATTTTATTATTTAGCATCTGGAATTTCAGGCTTTTTAGTAGGCAAAACTTTATTAAACTATAATGTTACATATAACACATATCTTATTTTTTCTGCTTTGTCATTAATAATAGTTTTAATAATTTTAATTAACGTTAAAATACCTAATCAAAAAGAAGATTATAAAAATTTATTAGAAACTGTATTTCAAAAAGTTAGAAAAGATAAGATATCTATATTATATTTATTATACATATTCTTTAATAATATCTCTTTTTATGCTCTAACTGGAATGTTATTAACTATTTTAACTAAAACTTTAGAATTAACACCTAATATTGGTGCTTATGTTAAATTAGCATTATCTTTAATATCGGTAGGACTTGGTACCTTAATATTATTTAAACTAACATCTAAAAATAATTATTTAAATATTTCAATAAAATATATTGGTCGAATCTTAGCATATTTAATACCAATAATCTATTTAAACAAAATAACTATTTTAATTGGAATAGTTTATACAGCAATTACATCATCAGCTTATGGACACATCTTAGATGCACCTTATATTAATAGATTTAATAAAGAAGAACAGTTAACTTTTGCAAATCTTTCTGAAATGTTAGGCTATTTATCTCGTTCTATAGGAACTTATTTTTGCGGATTAGGAATAATAAAAGGTTTAAAATTTACATTTATAATCGCATTTATATTTACAACGATATGCACTATATTTGCTTTTTTAGCAAACTACTATAAAGAAAGAAGTGATAAACATGATAGGCAATGATTGGGATACAAAACTAAACATTATATGGAATAGTGAAGGCTTTAAAAAGTTTTGGAATTTAATTGAAGAAGAATATGATACTAAAACTATCTATCCCACTAAAAATAATATCTTTAATGCTTTAAAACTAACCCCTTACTCAAATGTTAAAGTTGTAATAGTAGGTCAAGATCCATATCATGGAGAAGGAGAAGCTCATGGATTATCTTTTTCAGTTCAAAAGGGAATTAAATTACCTCCAAGTCTTCAAAACATTTATAAAGAAATATATGATGATCTAGGCATTGAAGAACCTAACTGTGGAGATTTAACTAAATGGGCTGAGCAAGGTGTTCTATTATTAAATTCATCATTAACTGTTATTAAAGATATGCCAAATAGTCACCAAAAAATAGGTTGGAATAGATTAACAGATTATATTATTAAATTATTAAATCAAAAAGAAGAACCAGTTGTATTTATTTTATGGGGCAATTTTGCTAAAAGTAAAAAAGATTTTATTACAAACCCTAAACATTTAATCATAGAATCAACTCATCCATCACCATTTTCTGCTAGATATGGCTTTTTTGGCAGTCACCCATTTTCTAAAACAAATGAATTTTTAGAAAAAAATGGAATTGATCCAATTAACTGGCAACTATAATGTAAATAAATGTAAAATAATTATAAATTATTTTTAAAAAATTATAATTAGTTATATAATTAAATTGGTGTATACTATGATAAATCAAATATATTTATATCCCACTCATATAATGTCTCTCTTTAATAAAAGTATTTTAGATGTATTAGAAGATACAAATTATGTTTATAATCTTTATAATTACATTCAAAATACTATAAACGGGACTGAAGAATATGATGGATTAGAGAAATTAAAACTTGATACAATTGAGAATTATTTACTATATTTAAGTAAGCAAAAAGAATTATCATCTCAAGAAATTTCTATACTAACCAAATATAAGACCTATTATTTAAGAGAATTTAAAACTAATCCCAATAAATTAATTAGTTCCAAAATATATAAATATTATCAATCTTTCTTCAATTCAAGCGAGTGTAATTTTATAAAAAATGATTTAGAATTATTTTCTCAAAAAGCTTTAAAAATAGCAAATTCATTATTATCAAATGAAAAAGTATCTATAAGAGATATTAACTTTTTAATGTCATTTTTAACTAATAAACTAGGCACTAAAGTAGAAGGCTTAAAAAATTTACAAGAAAGAATTATCAGCTTAATATTAAATTCAAAAATAGAAGGTTTATATTCTAAACTTTTTCTAATTAGTTACTATGCTCATAATTATTGTAAAGAAAATAATTATGATGAAATATCAGTTTATATCAGTAAATATAATTTAATAGACCAAGATAAATTAGATGTCAATGGTAGAATTTATGGTAATTCACGAATGATTTCTCTAAATACTAATCTTTGTAATGGAATTTTAAGTAACGGTAAAAAAGTAGATTTAGATGTTAACGCTAAACTATTGCAAGCTATTTTTCATGAATTAACACACTATAAACAAATAACCGATGCTAGTAAAAAAAATATTATAAGTATAAATACCATTGAATATATTAAGTCTAGACTATTTAATGCCAACCTATCTACTAGTGATTTAAAAGAGTATTTCCTTAATTATAAACATCGTGGCATTGAAAGAGAAGCAAATATTTATGGTTGGAAAAAAGCCTATGAAGTGCTAAATACTTATGCACCAGATAAACTAATTGATATAGCTAAATTAGAATTAAATGCTCTAACAACAATTAAAGAACAAAGCGTGGGATATCAAATAAACCCTATGACTAATAAAAAACAGAATTTGCCAGAATATAATGTTAAATTCTTAAAATTAATAATTGAATACAACCCATCAATGCTAGAAACATATCCTCAACTTAAATTCTTTTTTAAAGAAGATGGAAAGTTAAAAGATTTAAAAGAATTTATAACAATGATAACTGAAATAGAATTAAAAAGTGAAAAATATGAAGGCTATCAAATTGACATAAATGTATTTGATGAATTTATAACAGTTTTAACTATGGAAAACATTGATACTTTCCCTTTAGATATTAATGAAGATTATCTAGTTACATGGTTTAATATAATAATTAAATTATATAACAAAGAATGTAATAATTTATTAGATATTGATATAATTAAAAAAGATACTTCTAAAAACGATATAAAATATTTTTCAAATTATCATTATCAAATAATAAAAAAATATAAAAAGTATTTAGATAAAAATTCTGAATTATTAAGAAAAATTAAATTAAGCAATAATCGATTAAATTATGATAAAGAAGAAATATCTAAGATGTATAACGATGCTCAAAGATTATTTAAATCTTTAAATAATGAAACTAATAAGAAAGGAATAAACCATGGAATGCGATAAAGTGTTTGATGATATTAAACCAATTGAAAAGAAAGAGCCTGCTTTTAGTGAAGAATCCATTGATAAATTAGCAAAAATAGCTTCTTTAATTGAATATTTAAAAAAAGATGATATAGTTAATTATAGTGAATTAATAAATGAAATTAAAATAGAAGAAAAAAAGAATAGGTTACAGGGATAGTAACCTATTTTATAATTTAAAATCTTTTATATCATCATCAAACATATCTTTTCCATCAAAAAATGATTGAGTATTTATTTGATGAATATGAGCAATAATATTAGAAGGAAATTTTTTTATAGCTTTATTTAATAAAGATGTATATTTATTATAAAAAGATTTAGTCGCCTCTAATTTTTCATTAATTTGATATATTTCATTATAGTAATTAGTAAATCTAGTATCATTATCTAATACATCATAATCATTTTTAATTTTACTAATAAGATTATTATACTTAGTTAGTTTTCTTTCAAAATCAAAACTAGATATATTAATTGTAGCTAAATCCTTATATTCCTCAAATATTTTATTAGAAATTTTAGTTTCATCTAATACCACATCTTTTATTAAATTAAGTAAATCATATTTTTTTCTCAATAATTCATCTATTATGCTTTCTGCATCATTAATTCTAATCTTATTAGATTGTATATTATTATAGAAAAAAATATATATAATTGCTAATATACCAACAAAAGCAACTATTGATAAAATAACTGTTACTATACTATTCATACTATCACCATTTTTATTATAACACGACTTACATATTTTTTTAAGAATTATTATTAATAATAAAATTCACAATTAATGCGATTTTTTCATATGCTACTATAGGTGATAAACATGAATGTAAAAGGTATTGTAATTGACCCAGGACATGGAGGAATTGATACAGGAGCCGTAGGAAATGGAATAATAGAAAAAAATTTAACACTTGCAATAAGTAAATATATGTATGATAGATTTAAAGAATTGGGAGTACCAGTAAAATTAACTAGAAATGATGATTCAGAATTAGGCCCAAATATAAGACCACAAAAGGTTCTAGAACAGTTTGGTAATGGTTCTGATGTAATTGTTATTTCTAATCATATAAATGCTGGAGGCGGAGAAGGCGCTGAAGTTATTTATGCTTTAAGAAATAATAATAAATTAGCTACTAATATAATTAATGAATTACAAAAAGCTGGCCAAATACCACGCAAAATCTATCAAAGAAGGTTACCTAGTGATCCAACTAAAGATTACTATTACATACTAAGAAATACCCCAAACAATCAAACTCTAATAGTAGAATATGGTTTTTTAGATAATGCTAAAGATGCTACAAAACTAAAAAACAATTATAAGGCTTATGCAGATGCTGTAATTAATGCCGTCCTTGAATACATAGGATATAAAGCTAATAATGTAGATACTTATACAGTAAAAAGTGGTGATACTTTATGGAGCATAGCTCGTAATTATAATTTAACTGTAAATGAATTAAAAAATTTAAATAATTTAACTAGTAATAATCTATCAGTTGGTCAAGTACTTAAAATAAAAAATACTGCAGAACCTTCAATTCCAGATATACCGGAAAATAATGATAATAATTATTATATAGTTAAAAAAGGAGATACTTTATATTCCATAGCTCAAATTAACAACTTAACTGTCGATGAACTAAAAACACTTAATAATTTAAATTCTAACGCATTATCAATTGGTCAAAAATTAATAGTTAATAAGTCTATCCCTTATAATACATACATAGTTCAAAGAGGAGACACTTTGTATTCTATCGCTAAACAATTTAATTTAAACATAGAAGATTTAAAAAATATTAATAATTTAACCGATAATATACTAAGTATCGGTCAAGAACTAATAATTCCATCAAATAGTTCAATTAAACCAACATATCAAACATATACTATTCAAAAAGGAGATACTCTCTATAATTTAGCTAAAAAATTTAATACTGATGTAACAACAATTAAACAATTAAATAATTTAACAAATAATATACTTTCTATTGGTCAAGTACTGTCAATTCCAAATTAAAATATTTATTAAAAGCTATCCTTGTGATATCATAGATATGAAAGGATGGTTTATATGAGTTACTATGATCCTAATTATTTTAACAATGTTCAAAATAATGTAGTTTCTAATAATGTTAATGGGCAACTTATTTGGGTAATAATTAGCTTTGTATTAGCAGTAATTGCGGCAGTAGTATTATATCTTACAGTATTTGATAAAACCAAAGATGGTAAATACAATGGATTTATGTCTAAGTTATATGATTTTGTTCATTTTAAATACTTTATCATTGATGACTTATTTAAGATTTTTTACTTAATATGTGCCATATCAATAACATTAGTATCACTAGCATATTTAGGAAACTATAAGTTCTTACTTATTCTTCTAGGTGGAAACTTAGCTTTAAGAATTAGTTATGAACTATTAATGTTATTTATTGAACTTTGTCATAATGTAAGAAAAATAAGTAATAAAAACAAAAAGTAAGATTCATTTGCAATCTTACTTTTAATTTACCATATTTTCAATTGGTTCATCAATTGAGCTTTCATTTTGTTCTTCAGGCTCATTATTATCTATTTGCTCCTTATTATCCTCCTCAGTTTCCTTTGGAGTAATATCTTCAATATGAATGTTTTTACATATATCAATAGATAAACTACTAATGCTACTAACTAAAGTACCACTATGGATGCTTTGATTAATGACATTATCATTTATACAAGCATTACTATCAATATAATTCTTATTTAGTGAAATATTTCTTTCATTAACCCAAGATTCAACATATTGAATATTTTTATCAACAAAATTTGGCAATGTTTCATTTCTTTTAACACTTGAATATTTTTTACCAATAACTGGGACAATATATGGCTCATTTACTGAAAAATTAAATGTTTTAACTAATTCTGCTTGCTCTAAACCTAAATTAATTTTCATAGCTTTTTTAATTTCATCTAAACTTTCTTCATAATACTGGAATGTATAAGTACTATTTCCGTATAAATATAAATATAAATCATATCCCGTTAAAGAAGTTTTTTGTATATTTATAAATTCATTATCTCCAAAACTATTATTAAGAAGAATATTCTTACCTACATTATAAAAGTTTAACATTTGTTTAGTTGCCATATTAGTATCAATATTATTTGCAACTGCGTTTAATAATTTATAAAAAGTACCTACATCTCTGATTGTTTTAGCTTTATTTGCAATCGCAGTGACTACTGCTTGTTGGTGTTCAATTCTTTTAAAATCAGATGCAGCCCATTGGTGACGGTTTCTAGCATAAGCTAAAGCTTGTTCACCATTTAAAGTTACATTCTTACCAGGTTTAATATAAATTAAATTTTCCCCAAACTGCCTATTTGAATTTTGCTCACAAATCATGCCTTTACAATCAATCTTACCATTTTTCTTAAAATCCGGTTCATCTACATCCAATGTTATACCGCCTAAAGCTTCGACTAAAGCAACCACACCTTTAAAATTAATTTTAACATAATAATCAATATCAATTTCTGTTAAATCATGAACTGTATCAATCATGCATTTTGTCCCATAACCAGCGGCTGAATTTATCTTATAACTTTTTCCATTATTACATGCAATTGGCACATAAGTATCTCTAGGAATGCTAAATACCGTTGCTGATAATGTCTTAGGATTAAATGTAATCATCATAATTGAATCCCCATTGAATGCAGCATTATTTTTTAATCCATCATATTCAGAATCTACGCCTAGTAAAAGAACTGTAAAAGGTTCTGTAATACTTTTATTAGTCGATAAAACAACATCTTGATTATCTAATTTTTTACTATAATTATCAACAACAATAGTATCATCTTTAATACTAGGATAATTATCACTATAAGTTAAAACATAATTTGCACTTATAAATATAGCGTCTTCTTTTTTATCATATAAAGCTTTAATTAATTCAATATCATTATCATAATAAGTTATCTTATACTTTTT
>ODAJ012132220.1_pt1 | contig 24355 bp, 22 predicted proteins | sample 1539241 | NCBI WGS metagenome assembly ODAJ01 (sample SAMN02144231, study PRJEB22623) | gut metagenome | biome: sheep rumen | host: Ovis aries | place: New Zealand
CGTTCGATGCTGTGAATAGCCCGGCTGAAGCCTTTTTCCTTGTCGAAAGTTACGAGACCTGCACGTTTAGTGCCAAGATGTGAATTGTAGTCGGTGCCGTAAAACAAATCGTTTACGCACTCCCTGACTGAGATAGTACCAAAAAAGCCACCCATATTTTTACCTTACACATTGTGTGTTGAACTTAGGACATGGTGTTGTCCCTACCTAAAAACGATGCAAAGGTAACAAATAGCACAGAGAACACAAAGAAAAGATTTGGAAAAATCTGCCATCTTGTTTATCTTCGCACGCAGAAATGCGCAAGATTATCCATATCGACATGGATGCTTTCTTTGCTTCAGTTGAGCAAAGAGACCACCCAGAGCTTCGCGGCAAGGCCATAGCAGTGGGCTTCGACGGCCCCCGTGGGGTGGTCAGCACGGCCAGCTATGAGGCGCGTCGATACGGAGTGGGGTCGGCGCAGCCCGTGGCCATTGCCAAGAAGCGCTGCCCCGAGCTGATAATCGTGCCCCCGCACTTTAATAAATATAAAGAGGTGTCGGCGCAGATACACCAAATCTTTCATCAATACACCGACATCGTGGAGCCGCTGTCGCTCGACGAGGCATTCCTCGATGTCACCGACAACAAGCCCGGCATAGCTCTGGGCGTGGACATAGCCCGCGAGATAAAGCAGAAGATACTCCAGACGACAAGCCTCACGGCATCAGCCGGGGTGAGCTACAACAAGTTTCTTGCCAAGATAGCATCCGACTGGCGCAAGCCCGACGGCCTTACGACGGTGCATCCCGACCGTGCACAGGAGTTCATAGACCGTCTGCCGGTGGAGAAGTTCTGGGGAGTGGGGCCGCGAACAGCCGAGCGTATGCACAGGATGGGGGTGTTCACGGGATTGCAGCTGCGTCAGCTCTCGCTTGCTCACTTGCAGGAAGTGTTTGGAAAAGCAGGCGCGGTGTACTATCAGTTTGCCCGTGGCAACGACAGCCGACCCGTCGTCGTAGAGCGCGAGCGCAAGTCGGTGGGGTGCGAGCGTACTTTCCTTCACGACCTTTCGCGTCCGGCGCAGCTCACCATAGAGCTTTATCATTTGGTGACGGAGCTTGTCGGGCGCATTGAACGCAGCCAGTTTGCAGGCCGCACGCTCACGCTGAAGGTAAAGTTTGCCGACTTCACCCAGATCACTCGCTCCATAACGCAGCCTGAAGTGCTAACGACCAAAGACCAGCTGCTGCCCCTTGCCAAGCAGCTCATGCGCCAGGTGCAGGACGAACTGAGCTTTGAGCATGGCTCCGACACCCATTGGTCGGCTGTCGCAGCCCGCCTGCACCCGTCGTCGACCGACATCCGGCTACTCGGACTGACCGTTTCGCACAGCGAGGCAGCCACTCGCGAGGCAGCCGCAGAGCCGATGTGGATTGAGGGTTTCCTTGAGTTTGAAGACTGAGGGTGCCTTCTCAATCTCCCAATGGGGCTAATGGGGCTTATAGGGCTTATGGAGCTTATAGGGCTTATGGGGCTTATGAGGCTTATGGGCCTTATAGGTCTTATGGGTCTTATAGGGCTTATGGGTCTTATAGGGCTTATGAGAAAGTAATATGGCCCATATTACCGACCAATATGGCCCATATTACTGACCAATATGGCCCATATTGCTTTGCGGTAGCGGTGCTGTCAATATAAAAAAAGGTTATATTTCGGAGGTAATTGCAGTTAATTTGATTTTTTTCAATACTTTTGCATCCGTTATAAAAACACTTACCGACGATGAGAAAGTTTTACATAGCCATTCTGCTGGTTGCTTGCTCGGCAACCGTTATGGCTCAGAGTGGCACCAAGTCGCCATACAGCCAGTTCGGTCTCGGCGTGCTGGCAGACCAGTCTACGGGATTCAACCGTGGCATGAACGGCATCGGATATGCCATGCGCGAGCACAATCAGATTGACTATCTGAACCCTGCCGCCTATTCGGCTATCGACTCCCTGTCGTTCATTTTCGATGCCGGAGTGGGGCTCCAGCGCAACACCTTTGAAGAGAAAGGCAAGAAGCAGAGCGGCAACCGAGCCACTTTCGACTATGCTGTTGCCGCTTTCCGCGTGGCTAAGGGGCTGGGCGTGAGCTATGGTCTGCTGCCTTACACCAATGTTGGATACAGCTATTCGAGCACAAGCAACGTGAACAAGGGCACCTGCGAAGACGGTTCAAACCCCACTTATACTAACAGCTACAGCGGCGACGGCGGCTTGCATCAGGTCTTTGTCGGAGCTGGCTGGGAGCCTTTTAGGGGTTTGTCGGTGGGCTTCAATGCTTCGTATCTCTGGGGCGGCTACAACCGATATGTGATAAACAGCTATAGCGAGACCTACGTAAACACGCTGTCGCGTGTGTATAAAGCCTCGGTACACAGCTATAAGCTCGATTTCGGACTCCAGTACGAGGCTCGCGTGAGCCGCAAGGACCGCTTCACGCTGGGTCTTGTCTACAGCCTGGGCCACAAGTTGGGTGCCGATGCCGAGTGTCTGGTGATTTCTACCAACAAGCAGACTGAGACATCCGACACCACCCGCTATGTTGCCGAAAACGCCCTGGCACTGCCACACGTGTTCGGAGCGGGTCTGGCATGGAACCACAGCAACCGTATCAAGCTGGAGTTCGACTACCAGCTGCAGAAGTGGAGCAACGTGGAGTTTCCACAGTACAACGACAACGGTGCAGGTTCGTCGTATGTGCCGGTCAAGGGACTCTTTGCCGACCGCAAGAAATACTCCTTCGGAGGTGAGTATTGCCACAACGAGCGCGACCGTTCTTTCTTCGGCAGGGTACACTACCGTGCCGGTGTGTCGTATGCTTCGCCCTATCTGAAGATCAATGGAGCCGACGGTCCGAGCGAACTCTGTGTGAGTCTCGGCGTGGGCATACCCATCATCAACAGCTACAACAACCGTTCGCTTCTCAATATCAGCGGCCAGTGGGTGCGCCAGTCGGCAGAAGGATTTGTCAAGGAGAACATCTTCCGCATCAATGTGGGCTTCACCTTCAACGAGCGGTGGTTTGCCAAGTTCAAGGTTGAATAGTCAGTGGACACCGATAGCAGTTCTGGAACACGGGCCCGAGGTATGCGTAATGCCTTTCTGCTGCTCATGGCAGCGGCTCTGACGGTCGTTGCCGCTTCGTGCGAAGAAGAGCGCGAGCACACGGCACCTGCCATTCGCGACCGCGACTCGGTGTCGGTGATGACTTCATACGGTGTGAACACGCTCATTTCCGACTCGGGAGTGATAAAATACCGCATCGTGGCTGAGCGCTGGGAGGTGAACGATGTGAAGAAGCCGCCACGCTGGCTCTTCGAGAAAGGTATGCTCCTGACGCAGTTCGACCACACTATGCACATACAGTCGTACATCCAGTGCGACACAGCCTACTATCTTACTCAGGACCGTCGCTGGGAACTCCACGGACGGGTGCGCATCCTAACCAAGCAGGGACTGACCTTCCGAAGCGAGGAACTCTACTGGGATGAGGCGCACCACGAGCTGTGGTCGCACCGCTATTCATACCTGAAGACACCCGAACGGGAGCTGGAGGGCAACTACTTCCGCAGCAACGAGGACATGACCCGCTATGAGGTGACAAACACCAAGGGAGCCTTCCAGCGTGGCGACTTCGGGGAGAGGCGGCAGCAGCAGAACCCGCGCGACTCGCTGCGCAATGCCCAGAAAGCCGACAGCCTGAACAACGAAAACAAAAAGCCAGAAACTAAGAAACAATAGCATCCTTTCAGCTTATGTCTGAACATCTACCCACTATAATCGGGATATTAGTAACGATGGCCTTTTCGGCCTTCTTCTCGGGCATGGAGATTGCCTTCGTGTCGAGCAACAGGCTCCTTGCCGAGATGGACAGGGAGAAAAACGGCCTCTCGCAACGCTGCATTGATGTGTTCTATGCCCATCCCAACGGGTTTGTCTCGACCATGCTCGTAGGCAACAACATCGTGCTCGTGGTCTACGGAATACTCTTCGCCAAACTGTTCGATGCCACGCTTTTCAGCGGTTTCAACGACGGTACGCGCGTGTTGCTCGATACCGTGCTCTCAACACTTGTGGTGCTGTTCACCGGCGAGTTCCTTCCAAAGACACTGTTCAAGAGCAATCCCAACCGTATGCTTACCTTTTTTGCACCATTGGCATACGTGTTCTACATACTGCTGTGGCCCATCAGCCGACTTGCCACGCTGCTCTCGCGCGGACTGCTCAGGCTTTTCGGCATACGGATGGAGAAGCAAGGCGACGACGACTCGTTCACAAAGGTCGACCTCGACTATCTTCTTCAGTCGAGCATAGACAACGCCAAGAGTGACGACGAGATTGAAGATGAAGTCAAAATCTTCCAGAACGCGCTCGACTTTTCGGATACCAAGGTGCGCGACTGCATGATACCGCGTACCGAAATCCATGCTGTCAGCATCGAAAGCAGCATCGACGAGCTGTTGCAGATATTCGTGGAGAGCGGTCATAGCAAAGTGATTGTCTACAAGGAAGACATTGACCACATTGTCGGATACGTACATTCGTCGGAGATGTTCCGCCTGAAAGCCGAGAACCGCAGCTTCGGCAACGAAGTGGCAGATGGCAAAATGCCGCCCTTGGCTGGGCTTGTAAGGCAGATGCCGTTTGTTCCCGAGACCATGACAGCCCAGAAGCTGATGAAGATTTTCCTTCAGGAAAAAAAGAGTCTCGGCGTTGTGGTCGACGAGTTTGGCGGTACGAGCGGCATCGTGAGCCTCGAAGACATCGTCGAGGAGATATTCGGCGACATAGAAGACGAGCACGACAGCACCAAGTATGTGGCAAAGCAGACCGGCGAAGGCGAATATCTGCTCTCTGCCCGTCTTGAGATTGACAAAGTGAACGAGCTTTTCGACCTTGAACTTCCCGAGAGCGACGAGTACATGACGGTGGGCGGACTGATACTGCACTACTATCAGAGCTTCCCGAAACTCAACGAAGAGGTGAAGATAGGGCACTTCAGGTTCAAGATAATCAAGAATACCATGACAAAGATTGAACTTGTGAAGCTCACCGTTGACAAACAGTCGCAGTGAGGCCGGGCACAGAAAGGCAAATGCTTTTTTTTATATAAAAATGTGGCTAATTGCTTTTTTCTTTATATCTTTGTACGCTTTTTGTAACGTTGCCGCAGGCTCCGAAGGACAAGAGCATTGGTTTTGAACAAAAATAATAATTGAAATAAAAACAAAAATGGCAGTATTAGGAAAAATCAGAAGCAAAGGCGTGATGCTTGTCATCGTGATAGCATTGGGCCTTTTCGCATTTATCGCCGAAGAAGCCGTTCGTTCCTGTAATGGAATAAAGGGCCAGGCCAGCCAGCAAATTGGCGAGGTGCTGGGCGAGAAAATCAGCGTTCAAGAGTTTCAGACTCTCATTGACGAGTCGCAGAATGTGGTTAAGTTCACTGCCCAGCGCGACAACCTCACCGAGGATGAACTCAACCAGGTGAAGGATCAGGTGTGGCAGCAGTACGTCTCGAACAAGGTTATCGAGAACGATGCCGCTAAGCTTGGCATTACCGTTACCGAGCAGGAGGTTGTGAACGTGCTCAATCAGGGCACCAACCCCGTTCTGTTGCAGACTCCGTTCGTCAACCAGCAGACTGGTCGCTTCGATGTGAACTCGCTCAAGCAGTTCCTCGACCAGTACAAGAAGGCAGAAAAGGAAGCTCCCCAGCAGGCTGAGCAGATGAAGATGGTTCACGACTACTGGCTCTTCGTTGAGAAGAACCTGCGCTCGCAGCTCCTTCGTCAGAAGTATCAGGGCTTGCTGGCCAACTGTGTGCTGTCGAACAAGTATGAGGCTAAGCTCGCCTTTGCCGGTGAGAACGAGGAGAGCCAGATTCTTCTGGCCTCACTGCCTTACAGCAGCATAAAGGACGATGCCATAAAGGTTACGGATGCCGACCTTCAGGCAAAGTATAACGAGCTGAAGCCCGCCTTCAAGCAGGCTGTGGAGATGCGCGACATCAAGTATGTAGACTTCCAGATCAAGGCCAGTGCTGCAGACCGCGCTGCCATCCAGAAGGAAATGAATGGCTATCAGCAGCAGCTCGCCACGACCGACGACCCGTCGCAGCTCGTAACCAAGGCCGGCTCGCAGGTGGCTTACCTCGGACTGCCGCAGTCGAAGACCGCATTCCCGTCCGACATTGCTGCAAAGCTCGATTCTATGGCAGTAGGAACAACTGGCGTTATAGAGAATACTAAGGACAACACATTGAACATCATCCGTCTGTACTCAAAGGTTCAGCTGCCCGACTCGGTAGAGTTCCGCCAGATACAGGTGGCCGCAGCCAGTGTTGACGAGGCTCGTACAAAGGCCGACTCAATCTATAATGCACTGCAGGGTGGTGCCGACTTCGAGACTCTGGCTAAGAAATATGGTCAGACAGGTGAGAAAACATGGTTCACCGGTCGTCAGTACGAAGGTGCCGGCAGCATGAATGCCGACAACAAGCAATATATCGAGGCTCTGCTCTATAGTGCAGCAGGCGAGACAAAGAACCTCGCACTCACTCAGGGCAACATTATCATGCAGGTGACGGACAAGAAAGCCGTTAAGGATAAGTTCAATGCAGCTGTTATCAAGAAGTTCGTAGACTTCTCGAAGGACACTCGCAGCACGGCTTACAACAAGTTCAGCGAGTTTGTAACTAAGTGCAGCAGCATCGAGGAGATGGAGAAGAACGCTGCCAAGTATGGTTACAAGGTGTCTGAGCTTCCCAACATCACCACTTCTGAGCACTATGTGGCTAACATCCACGCTACTCGCGATGCCTTGAAATGGATATTCGGTGCCAAGGAAGGCGAAATCAGTCCGCTCTATGAGTGTGGCGACAACGACCACATGATGGTTGTAGCCCTCAACAAGATACACAAGAAGGGTTATCGCGACATCAAGGACACTCAGGTAAACGACATTCTGAAGCGTGAAGTGATTAAGGACAAGAAGGCCGAACAGCTTATCGGCAAGCTGAAAGGTGTCAGCTCGATAGCTGCTGCACAGGCAAAGGGTTGCAAGGTTGATACCGTAAATCAGGTAACTTTCGCTGCTCCAGCCTTCATCCAGTCGGTCGGTGCTGTTGAGCCGGCACTTTCTGGTGCTGTTGCAGCTACCGCAAAGGGCAAGTTTGCTTCTGCTCCCGTGAAGGGAAATGCCGGAGTTTATCTCTTCTCTGTTGTCAACAAGGCTCTGCGCGCCGGTGCCAAGTTTGACCCCAAGGCTCAGATGCAGCGTTGCCGCCAGCAGAATATGCAGCTTGTAGGCAACTTCATGCAGGATCTGCTGACCAAAGCTGACATTACAGACAACAGATATCTGTTCTTCTAAGATACACATTATATTAAATAGGTGCGGACTTCCTGCCATGTAGGAAGTCCGTTTTTCTTTAAAAAACAAGTTTTCGCTGACAGTATGAAAGATTCTGTAATCATTCTGAGCGGTGGCATGGACTCTGTTACCATGCTTTACGACTACCAGAAGTCTATTGCTTTAGCCGTGTCGTTTGACTATGGCAGCAAGCATAACGAACGCGAGATACCCTTTGCGCGCTATCATTGTGAGCAGCTTGGCATAAAGCACGTGGTGATAGCACTCGACTTCATGTGCCGATATTTTGAAAGTTCGCTGCTCAAAGGTGGCGGCGACATTCCCGAAGGCGATTACGACAGCGACAATATGCGCTCTACGGTAGTGCCTTTCCGTAACGGAATAATGCTCTCAATAGCCGCAGGACTGGCTGAAAGCAACTCGCTCACAAAGGTGATGATGGCCAACCACAGTGGCGACCATGCCATTTATCCCGACTGCACGCCTGCTTTTGTCAAGGCTATGGATGCCGCGATAGCTGCCGGAACCTATGAGGGAATACGCCTTGTCACTCCTTATACAAATCTGACTAAGGCCGAAATAGCCGCAAAAGGGAAGCAGCTCGGGATTGACTATTCGCAAACATGGAGCTGCTATAAGGGCGGAGAGCACCATTGCGGACAGTGCGGCACTTGCCGTGAACGCAAGGAGGCATTGGCCGAAGCAGGAGTTGACGATGCAACTATTTACGAAAGCTAATACCATTCCACTGTAATGATCAGAGAATATCAGGTCAGGCTGACTCCGCAGCAGGCTTACAGCAATGACACTATTGCTGCTTGGCTCGCCCAGAATGAGGGTTTTGACGTGCGCACAGTGACTCATATCCGAGTGTTGAAGCGCTCGATAGATGCTCGTCAGCGGCAGATATTCGTCAACCTAAAGGTGAAAGTCTACATAAACGAGCAGCCCGAGGAAGATGAGTATCAGCATATTAGCTACCCCGACGTGAGCAACGGAAGCGATGTAGTTGTGGTTGGGGCTGGTCCTGGTGGCCTTTTTGCGGCACTGAAACTCATTGAACTGGGATTGCGCCCTGTCGTTCTCGAACGCGGAAAGGATGTCCATGAGCGTAAGAAAGACCTTGCGCAAGTGGCGCGAGAGCAGCGAGTGGATGGCGACAGCAACTATTGCTTCGGCGAGGGAGGTGCCGGAGCATACTCTGATGGTAAGCTTTATACTCGCAGCAAGAAGCGTGGCAGTGTGGAAAAGATACTTGGTGTGTTCTGCCAGCACGGCGCTTCCACAGCCATTCTTGCCGATGCGCATCCTCATATAGGTACCGACAGGTTGCCACGAGTGATTGAAAACATCCGCAACACAATCATACAGAGTGGGGGAGAGGTGCATTTCCAGACACGGATGACACGCTTGATGGTGCAGCAAACAGCTGCCGGTGCTGCTGAAAAGGTGGTTGGCGTTGAGGCTCTCGACCTCGTCAGTGGCTCCGTAAGGGAGTATCGTGGTCCCGTAATCCTTGCCACCGGGCACAGTGCGCGCGATGTCTACCAGTATCTTTCCGAAGCGAAGATAGACATTCAGGCCAAGGGAATAGCTGTCGGAGTGCGTCTGGAACATCCCTCGCAGCTTATCGACAGAATACAATACCACAATAAAAATGGTCGTGGAAGGTATCTCCCGGCAGCCGAATACTCTTTTGTGACTCAGGTTGATGGCCGGGGAGTCTACTCTTTCTGCATGTGTCCAGGCGGATTTGTCATCCCTGCGGCCACAGGAGATGAGCAAATAGTGGTCAACGGAATGTCGCCAGCCAACCGCGGAGGTCGCTGGAGCAATTCGGGAATGGTTGTTGAGATTCGTCCCGAGGATGTTCCGATGGTGGCCGACGGTGCTGATTGCGGTAATGATCAGCTCTCGGTGATGCGTCTGCAGCAGATGCTCGAGCGCTCCACATGGCAGCAAGGCAACCGCAAACAGACTGCTCCGGCTCAGAGAATGTGCGATTTCGTTGATGGTCGATTGTCATACGACCTGCCTAAATCGTCGTATTCGCCCGGAATGATTGCCAGTCCGCTCCACTTCTGGATGCCTAAGTTTATATCAAAGCGGCTTCAAGAGGGTTTCAAGACGTTCGGGCGGCAGGCACATGGCTTCCTTACCAACGAGGCGGTGATGATTGCTATGGAGACGCGGACGAGCTCACCAGTGCGTATTCTGCGCGACAATGTCACCTTGCAGCACGTCCGTGTGGCCGGGCTTTTCCCCTGCGGAGAAGGTGCCGGATATGCAGGCGGTATAGTATCAGCCGCTATCGACGGAGAGCGATGTGCCGAAGCGTGCAGCGGCTATCTGTCGGCAAGCTAATAAAATCAGTGAAAAGAAGTTTCAGCAAGTAGCAATGAGAACAGTTTTCCTTAAAGCGGCAGCGAGCCTTTTGGCGGTAGTCATGCTTGTCGGATGCAGTGCCGAGAAGTTTGTTCCCGACAATTCGTATCTGCTCGACAAGGTAGAGCTGAGGTCAGATGCCAAGGATTTCCGTGCTGCCGACCTTATGCCGTATATCCGTCAGCAGGGAAACTCAAAGTGGTTCTCATTGTTCAAGATACCACTCAGTACATATTCGCTCTCTGGTCGCGACACTACAAAGTGGATAAACCGTACTCTTCAGAAGATTGGCGAGGAGCCGGTGCTCTTCGATACGTTGCAGGCAAGACTGTCGTGTGAGGACTTGCGCAACGCGATGTATAACCTTGGCTACATGAACGCGCAGGTGGAGCTTCACCAGAAGATACGTGGCAAGCGCTTGCAGGCTGTGTATATGCTTCATCCTGGTGAGCCTTACTACATCAACAGCGTTGCCTATGACATACAAGACACGGCCATTGCAAATGTGCTGCGACTCGACCTGCCGCAAAATCAAGTGCTTCAGAGCGGCTCGATGTTCACCGTCAACAGCCTGAACGCAGAGAGAAAGCGCATTACCAGCCTGCTCAACGATGCGGGATATTACCGTTTCCACAAGGATTTCATAACCTACACAGCCGACTCCACGCTCCATAACAAGCGTGTCGACGTGACTATGCACATTGCGAAATACCGCATCAACAACGACGATGAGCCCAAACCTCATCCGCGTTACACTATCCGCAAGATTTCCTATCGCAGCAACGACTCCCTCCCGCTGCGCATAAGGACTAAAGTCCTGGATAATACAATGCTCCTCGACGAGGGTGGATACTTCAGTGCCGCCGACCTACAGAAGACCTATAACAACTTTGGCAGGCTCGGGGCGGTGCGCTATACCAACATAAGGTTTGATGAAATAGCCGACTCCAATCAGCTCGACTGCAACGTTCTGGTGTCGATGAACAAAACCCACAGCATCTCATTCCGGCCAGAAGGAACCAATACAGCAGGCGACCTTGGTGCGGCTGCATCGCTCACCTATACCAACCGCAATCTCTTCCGCGGCTCCGAGCAGCTCACCGTAGACCTACGTGCCGCCTTTGAAGCCATCACCCGCCTCGAGGGATATGACAAACACGACTATCGCGAGTTCGGTATCGAGGCAAAACTGCTCTTTCCGCGCTTCCTCGCACCGCTGCTTTCGAGCAATTTCCGCCGCCGGAGCACGGCATCATCCGAGCTCTCTATAGCATGGAACTGGCAGAACCGACCTGAGTTCCACCGCCGTGTGCTGTCGTCAACATGGCGTTACAAGTGGAACAACCCTGGCGAGAAGATAGCCTATACCCTTGATTTGCTCGACCTAAACTTTATCAAGATGCCTTGGATTTCAGACACATTCAAGCACGATTACCTTGATAATGCCACAAGCCGAAATGCCATTCTGCGTTACAACTACGAAGACTTGCTCATTATGAAGACCGGATTCGGACTGCGCTACAATGACCGCTACCAGTCGCTCCGTGCCAATATCGAGACTTCGGGCAACCTGCTCAAGTTGCTTTCGCCCATGTTGCGCTTCGGCAAGAACGACCAAGGACAGTACACAGTGCTGCGAACAGCATTTGCACAGTATGCCAAGTTTGATGTCGACTACGTCAGAAGGGTCTACTTCGACGAGCATAATCACCTTGCGTTCCATGCCGGTCTGGGCATTTCCTATCCCTACGGCAACAGTCAGGTGCTGCCTTTCGAGAAGCGTTATTTCTCTGGTGGAGCCAACTCGGTGCGAGGATGGAGTGTGAGAGAGCTGGGACCTGGAAGCTTCAAGGGCAAGGACGGCAGGATAGACTTCATCAACCAGACGGGCGATTTGAAGCTCGACCTGAACATTGAGTATCGTACTCACCTGTTCTGGAAGTTCGACGGGGCGGTGTTTATCGATGCCGGCAACATCTGGACACTGCGAAGCTATGAAGACCAGCCCGGTGGAAAGTTCCGTTTCAGTGATTTCTACAAGCAGATTGCGGTGGCCTACGGAGTAGGTCTGCGCATGAACTTCGGCTATTTCATTATCCGCGCCGACATGGGAATGAAGGCAATAAACCCCGCCTACGAAACTACAGCGGAGCATTATGCGCTGTGGCATCCCGACTTCTCGCGCGATTTCAAGTTCCATTTTGCCGTAGGTATGCCGTTCTGACAAGTGGCCGAACGGCATGAGGCTTGCCTCAGCGCTCCCTTCTGCGCAACTGCCAGAAGGCTACGGCTGCTGCCGAGGCTACATTCAGTGAGTCTGTGCCGTGATACATCGGGATGCGAGCCACCAAGTCGGCCTCAGCAATAGCAGTCTGTGGCAGTCCGTCGCCCTCAGTGCCCATCACTATTGCCAGCCTGTCAGCTCTTTCCAGCTGCTCGTCGTCGATTGAGATGCTGTTGTCGGTCAATGCAAGAGCCACGGTGGTGAAGCCCATTGCCTTCAGGCTGCTTATGGGGCTGTCGCTCCATGCCCACGGAATGAGGAATACCGACCCCATCGAAACGCGTATGGCCCGGCGGTTGAGCGGGTCGCACGAGTCGGTGGAGAGCACGATGCCGTCTATTCCGAGGGCAGAAGCCGCCCTGAAGATGGAGCCAATGTTGGTAGCTTCTACCACTCCGTGAACAACGGCAATCCTTTTGGCATTGCAGCACACTTCAGCTATGCTTCTCTCCGCTGGTCTGCGCATGGCGCAGAGCACTCCCCGCGTGAGCACATAGCCCGTAAGCTGTGCCAGCACAGCACGCTCCCCTGTGTAGACAGGCACGTCGCCACACCTGCGTATAATATCAGCAGCGTCGCCGCGCGTGTGCTTCTCTTCGCACAGCAGCGACAACGCCTGATAGCCTTTGTCGAGGGCCACGCTAATCACCTTCGGACTCTCGGCAATGAAGATGCCGTTCTCCTTGTCGGCCTTGTTGCGCAGCTGCGACTCGGTGAGCTTGCTGTAAGCTCTCACCCTCGGGTCGTCAATGGAACTTATGGTAATCAGTGGCACGACTCAACTATTCTATTTCCCGATTTTCATCAGTTCTTCAGCCATCTCCTCTTGCAGTGCCTTGGCTTTCTGCGCGGCAACTTCGGCGAAGTCCTCGCCCTGGCTGGCATAGATTATTCCACGCGACGAGTTGACGAGCAGGCCGCAGTCGGCAGTCATTCCGTAGCGGCACACCTCCTGCAGCGAGCCGCCCTGCGCTCCCACACCCGGAACGAGCAGAAAACTGGTGGGTGCAATGCGGCGAATATCCTCGAACATACGGCCCTGTGTGGCTCCTACGACATACATCATCTGCTCGTCGCCAGCCCAGCTTTGCGAAGTCTTGATTACTTTCTCGAACAGTCGCTCGCCGTCGGCATCCGTCGTGAGCTGGAAATCGTGCGAACCCTTGTTGCTTGTCAGGGCCAGCAGCACCACCCACTTGTCCTTGTAGCCGAGGAACGGAGTCACCGAGTCTTCGCCCATGTATGGAGCCACGGTGAGAGCATCAACGTCGTATTGCTCAAAGAAGGTTCTTGCATACATTGCCGACGTGTTGCCTATGTCGCCGCGCTTGGCATCGGCAATGATGAAGTGGCTGGGATAGTTGGCGCGCAGATAGCTGATGGTCTTCTCGAACGCCGCCATACCCTCGAGCCCGAACGCTTCGTAGAAAGCCAGATTGGGCTTGTAGCTCACGCAATAGGGAGCCGTGGCGTCGATGATTTGCTTGTTGAAGGCGAATATTGGGTCTTCCTCTTTCTGCAGGTGCTGCGGCAGCTTCTTGATGTCGGTGTCGAGACCTACGCAGAGGAACGATTTCTTGTCGAAAATTTGTTTTACTAATTCTTGGCGAGTCATGGTATGATTGTTGTTTGGTGATTGGTGAATAGTGTTGCTTTTCTCGTCTCCCCTCCCTTGGGGAGGGGCTGGGGGTGGGCCTCTCTCAGAGTTCGCTCTCCTTCAGCTTCTCTGCGTTCTCGGCCACGGTAAGCGCATCAATCATGCCCTGGATGTCGCCGCCGAGGAAACCTTGCAGGTCGTGAGTGGTGAAGCCAATGCGGTGGTCGGTGACGCGTCCCTGCTGGAAGTTGTAAGTCCTGATTTTAGCCGAGCGGTCGCCCGTAGACACCAGGCTCTTGCGCCTCGAGGCAATGTCGTCAACATACTTCTGGTGCTCCTTGTCGTAGATGAACGTGTATAGACGCGACAGTGCGCGCTCCTTGTTCTTGGGCTGGTCGCGCGTTTCGGTACATTCTATCAGTATCTCCTCGGTCTCTCCAGTGTTGGGGTTCTTCCACATATAGCGCAGGCGAACGCCCGACTCCACCTTGTTCACGTTCTGTCCGCCGGCACCCGACGAGCGGAAGGTGTCCCACTTTATCTCGCCCTCGTTCACGTGTACCTCAAACTTGTCGGCTTCGGGCAGCACTGCCACCGTTGCAGCCGAAGTCTGCATACGTCCGTTGCTCTCAGTCACGGGCACGCGCTGCACGCGGTGAACGCCCGACTCGTATTTCAGAGTGCCGTAGACGTCGGTGCCACTCACGGCGAAGTCAATCTCCTTGAAGCCGCCCACGGCTCCCTCGCTGGCGCTCGTCACGGCCAGCGTCCATCCTTTGGAGTCGCAGAACCGCTTATACATCTGAAACAGGTCTCCCGCAAACAGGCACGCCTCGTCGCCGCCCGTTCCGGCTCGTATCTCCATCTGCACGTTCTTAGCGTCTTCGGGGTCTTTCGGCACCAGCGCAATCTTTATCTCCTCCTCGAGCTTGGGTCGCAGTGCCTCGTTCTCGGCCAGCTCTTCGCGAGCCATAGCCTTCATGTCGGCATCCTGCTCGTTGGCTATGATGTCCTTGGCCTCGCTGATGCTGTTCAGGCAGGCCATGTAGCGGCGGCGTGCATCCATGATGTCGCCCAGGTCTTTGTACTCCTTTGTCAGCTTCACGTAGCGTTGCTGGTCGGCAATCACCGCAGGGTCGGTTATCAGGGTCGAAACCTCTTCGTAGCGCGACTCCAGCCCGTCCAGCTTCTGTAGTATTCTGTTGTTTTCCATATCGTTTGCAAAGATACGATTAAGCGAGCGCAAAGCAAAGAAAGATTGCTGAAAAGTCTTTCTTTTTTGCTTTGCCGAGCGTTAGTATCTTCTCTAAAGATACGATTAAGCGAGCGCAAAGCAAAGAAAGATGGCCGAAAAGTCTTTCTTTTTTGCTTTGCCGAGGCTTGCCGCAGCCAAACTGTAAACCAATATGAGTCATATTACGAACCCACTCGAGCCCCTCCCCAAGGGAGGAGAAATAATAAGGAAAGTAATATGGGCCATATTACCGACCAATATGGGCCATATTACCAACCAATATGGGCCATATTACTTTCCCATAAGACTTATAAGACCTATAAGCCACATACTCCCTATAAGTCCGACAGGCAATTCCTCCCCCCATGGGGGATTGAGAGGGGGAACGGCAGCTGGCGTGTTTCAGCCCAGTTTATATTCTCCAGTGCGTATTGATGCAATCACGCCGCCGTCGATAAGCAGGTCGGTGCCTGTTATGAAGCGAGCGTGCTCGCCCAGCAGGAAGGCGGCTGCTTCGGCTATCTCGTCGCTTGTGCCTGTTCGCTGGGCTGCCGAGGCATCAATCATGCGCTGATAGCCCTCGCCGTTGGCATCGAACTCGTCATAGGCAAGCGGTGTCACCACTATGCCCGGCGAGATTGTGTTGATTCTGTCGAGACGGACAAAGTCTGAACGATACAAAAGTTGTCTGAAACGATACATATATAGATTAACTTTGTTTCTTGTCGTCGGCAAGAGCTGGTTCGGCAAGTTCTTTCAGAGGCTGCATGGTGTGTCGCCAAGGGAGTTCAGGCGCGAATGAACACTCTTGAGGTAGACGGCTCACGAGTTCTTCTTGTAGCTTGCCGCAGCCCATGTGCCCATTAGGGCAGCGAAGGCGGCCAGTGCCGTGAGCTGATGGGCCACGCTGGCCAGCCCTCCGCCGCGCACGAACACTGTGCGTATGCCATCGATGAAGTAGTGCATTGGGTTGACGTAGGTCGTGAGATACGACCATTCGGGCATCGACCGCGTCGGTGTAAAGATGCCGCTGAGCAGCAGCAGGCACACCACGAAGAACCACATCACGAGGATGGACTGCTGGAGAGTGTCGCTGTAGTTGCTTATGAGCAGTCCGAACGATGAGAAGAATAGTGCCAGCAGCATGGCCAGCAAGTAGACCAGCCAGAGCGGTCCCTGGCAGGTTATGCCGTAGACGGCCCACGACAGCAGCAGACATACTGTTATTACGAACAATGCAATGAGCCAGTAGGGTATCAGTTTTGCGAGGATGAACGCCCACTTCGACACGGGAGTGACGTTGATTTGCTCGATGGTGCCGGTTTCTTTCTCGCCTACGATGTTCAGTGCCGGAAGGAAACCGCACATCAGCATCACTACTATTGCAAGCAAGGCCGGTATCATAAAGACCTTGTAGTTGAGGTTCTTGTTGTATAGGAAGAGTGAGGAGGGATGATTGGGGATTGGGGATTGGAGAGTGGTGAGTGGGGATTGGTGAATGGTGAGTGGCGAAAGGTGAGCGGAAACAATCTGTGCGAGGTAGCTGCTGCCTATTCCGCCTTTTGCCGAGTTGACAGCATTGGCTGCAATGAGCAGCTGCGGCTTCTTTCCGAGGGTGAGGTCGCGGCTCATTCCGCGCGGTATGACGAGAATCATGTCGCTTCGGCTCTGCTCAATCTCTTTAAGTGCGGCCTGATAGGTAGGCTGCTCGCAGGCAAAGAGCAGAAAGTGGCTCTGCTCTATGCGGTGCACGAGTCGCTGGCTCAGCGTGGAGCGGTCGTTGTCGACAATGCTCACGCGGATGTTCTTCACTTCTTGGTTCATCACCCACGGCATCACGCACATTATCACTATGGGGAACGCAATGATAAGTCTGGGCAGGAAAGCGTTGCGCCGTATCTGCAGGAACTCTTTTTGTATGAGATACTTTATCATAAGCTTGATTGGGGATTGGTGATTGGGGAATGTGGATTGGTGACTGGTGTTCCAGCTCCCCTCCCTTGGGGAGGGGTTGGGGGTGGGTAGGTGATTGATGATCTTACTCAAGACGCGTCTTGAACTTTGCAAGCGAAACGGCAAGCAGCACGGCAGTCATCAGGCTCAGTACGGCCACTTCGCGGGCTACCTCGCCTATGCCCACACCCATGATCATCAGCTTGCGCATAGCCTCGATGTAGTAGCGTGGAGGCATGACTGCCGACACCCACTGCAACACCCGTGGCATCGACTCGATAGGGAACAGCATACCTGAGAGCATCACGATGGGCATGAGCAGCACCATGGCTGAGAGCAACAGGGCCATCAGCTGGCTGCTGGCTATGTTCGAGATAAGCAGTCCGAGCGACAGGGCGAGCAGGATGTATATGGCCGAAACGATGAAAATCCAGACGATGGAGCCCATCAGCGGCACGCCCAGCACGAAGCGGGCCATGAGCAATATGCATACAAGGATGGCAAGGGCAAGCACCAGATAAGGCACAGCCTTGGCAACGATAATCATCAGCGGCCTGACGGGCGACACCAGCAGCACCTCCATGGTACCCTTCTCCTTTTCGCGGACTATCGAGATGGAGGTCATCATGGCGCACACAAGCATCAGCAGCATACCCATGATGGCCGGCACGAAGTTGTATGACGACTTCATGCGCGGATTGTAGAGCAACTTTGTGTTTATGGGCGAGCTGCCGGAATCGGCCAATGTCCCTGCGGCGTAGTTTGTCCATTGCTGTGCCATGTTGGGGTCCGACGCGTCGACGATGAGCTGCAGGCCGCTTTTCTTCGAGGCGAAGTCCCGTGAAAACACCACGGCAAGGTCGGCCTTCTGGTTTCGTATGAGCTGTTCGGCCTCATGCGGCGTGCCCGCTGTGGCCGTGATAATGAAATACTCAGAGGCTGCCAGACGGTTTATGGCCCGCTGGGTGAGGTGGTCTGTTTGTGAAGTGACCACTACCGTGCGCACGTTCTTCACGTCGTTTGTGATGGCAAAGCCGAAGAGCAGCATCAGCACCACAGGCATACCGAAGAGTATGAGCATTGTGCGGCGGTCGCGCACTATGTGGCGGGCCTCCTTTTTCACGAACGCTGCAAAAGGGCTGGGCCCTCGCCGCTTGCTGTTGGGCATATATTTCTTGTTCATAAACATTTTCATTCAATACGTTTTCAATCTCCCGACCGCCTTGCCTGCCTTGCCAGATATGTGAATACATGATCCATGTCGGGCTGGCCATAGCGGAGCTTCAGCTCTTCGGGTGTTCCGAGTGCGCTGATCTTGCCGTCTACCATGATGCTGATGCGGTCGCAATACTCAGCCTCGTCCATGTAGTGGGTCGTAACGAACACCGTTATGCCCCGTGAAGCTGCTTCGTAGATCAGTTCCCAGAACTGGCGGCGCGTGGCAGGGTCTACTCCGCCCGTAGGCTCGTCGAGGAACACCACTCCCGGCTCGTGTACGATGGCCACCGAGAAGGCCAGCTTCTGCTTCCAGCCCAGCGGAAGCGATGCCACGAGGTCGTTTCTGTGGTCGGCCAGCCGCAGGCGTTCCAGCAGTTCGTCAGTCTTGGTGGCTATCTCGCGCTCCTTCATGCCGTAGATGCCGGCAAAGAGGCGGATGTTCTCGGCCACGGTAAGGTCTTCGTAGAGCGAAAACCTCTGCGACATATACCCTATGTGCTTCTTTATCTGCTCGTGTTGGGTGCGAATGTCGTAGCCGGCGACAGTGCCCGAGCCGCTTGTTGGCTGGTTCAGCCCGGTCAGCATATGCATGGCGGTGGTCTTTCCGGCGCCGTTGGCTCCGAGGAAACCGAATATCTCGCCGCGGCGCACGCTGAAGCTGATGTCGTCGACGGCATGGAACGAGCCGAAAGCCTTCACAAGATGCTCCACCTCAATAACGTTTTCGCTCTCGGCGGCCCTGCTCTTGTCCTGCTCTATGCCCGGCGGATTGAATATGTCGGCAAAGCGTTCGAGCACTTCCTCTGGCTCGCCGATGCCGCGCAGCCTCCCGTGGTCGAGGAAAGCTACTCGCTCGCAGCGGTGCACCTCGTCGAGATAGGGCGTGGAAGCCACGATGGTGAGGCCCCGCTCCTTCAGCGAACCAAGCATATCCCACAGCTCCTTGCGGCTGACGGGGTCCACACCGGTCGTGGGCTCGTCGAGCAACAACACCTCAGGACTGTGGACCAGGGCGCAGCTCAGCGCCAGTTTCTGCTTCATACCGCCCGAGAGAGCACCCGCCTTGCGGTCGGCAAACCGCTCTATCTGCTGATAGATGGCCTTGATACCGTCGTAGCCTTCTTCCACGGTGGTGCCGAAAAGCGTGGCAAAGAACTCCAGGTTCTCCCTCACCGTGAGGTCCTGATATAGCGAGAAGCGCCCCGGCATATAGCCCACGCATCGGCGCACGGCCTTCATCTGGCTCACGGTATCGAACCCGTTGAGCGTGGCCGAGCCGCTGTCGGGGCACAGCAGCGAGCAGAGTATGCGGAACATAGATGTCTTGCCAGCACCGTCGGGGCCTATCAGTCCGAACACCTCGCCCTTGCCAACTGTGAACGACACTTCGTCGAGAGCCTTCACCGAGCCGTAGCTCTTGCTCACACCGTTTACTTCAATCACATTCATTGCATTGAGTCGTTACTGTCAAGCATTGATTATTGTGCATATTGGTTGCTGCCTTATTGGAATTTCACCTTTCCGTACATTCCAATCTTGGCAAGGCCGTCATTGCGTATGGCCACCTTAACGGCATAGACAAGGTCGGCGCGCTCGTCGTCGGTGAGTATGGTTTTGGGAGTGAACTCCGACTGGCTGCTGATCCAGCTCACCCTGCCTTCATACTCTCGCTGCTGTCCGTTGCCGAAGTCGGCAAACACCTTGGCTTTCTGGCCTATCCTGATGTTCTGGAGCTGAGCGGAGGTGACGTAGGCGCGTATGAACATATTGCGCGTGTCGGCTATCTTGAACAGCGGTTTTCCGGCTGTGACGAACTCGCCGGACTCCACATACTTCTCAAGCACGGTGCCCGTGATGGGAGCCGCTATGCTGGTGTTGGCTATCTGGTCGTCAATCTGGCGTATCTGTGCCTCCAGTCCGGCTCCCTGAGCATCCACACCGTCCATCTGTGCACCTATTCCAGCGCTCTGGTTCTTCAGGCTTGCGTTGTTGCTGCTTATCTGGTCGTTTGTTGCAGCGAGCTGTTTCTCCAGCACTTTTATCTGATAGTTGATGTCGTCGAGCTGCTTGCGCGGCACAGCACCGTCGCTGACCAGTTCGCTGAACCGCTGCCGCTCGCGCTGCGCGTTGGCAATCTGCTGTCGTATGGCTGCCAGCTGTTTCTCTAAGTCGAGCGTGCGGCTGTCGTTGGCATTGCGCGATGATGCCAGCTGCCGCTTGTTGGCGCTCAGTTGGCTGCGAGTGGCTTCGAGCTGCTGCTTCTTCAGTCTCAGTTGCACGGCATCAATGGCTCCGACCACAGCACCGTTGCCCACCTGTTGGCCCTCGGCCACGCTCAGCTGCTTGATTTCGCCCGACGACTTGGCCGACACGGTCACTTCCGTTGCCTCGAATGTGCCTGTGGCATCAAACTCTTTTTCCTTGTTTCCGCAGGCGGAAAGCATCATGGCCGCGCCTGCCAGTATGATAATTCTTTTCATAACGTGATGTTTTTCAGTCCTTAATTGTTTGTTGTGAATTTTGCGTTGTAGATTGCCTTGAGCATTTCAATCTCGTGCATCGACTGCTGCACGCGTGCTGTGTTCTCGGCATTGATTTCGCGCAGCAGGTCGTTCACGGCGATGATGCCATGCGCCAGCTTCGACTCGGCAGCCTTGCGCACCCTCGAGCGCAGGGCTATTATCTCCTCGTCGTCGGCCATCAGCTGGCGGTAGCGCGCTGTGTGTTCGTTGTAGCGCATCTCTTCGAGTTTGTTGTTGAACAGAAACACCTCGCGGCTGTTCTCTGCCGACTCTCGGGCGAGCCGAATCTGTGCCTTGTCGTTCTTGCGGGTGTAGAGCGCACCGATGTTCCACGTCAGCCGCGCGCCAATCATTCCGTTCAGTGACCAGCGGCGACGCATCATGTCCTCGAACATATTGTAGCCCGGATAGCCGTAGAAGCCTTGTGCAAACAAACCTATCCTCGGAAGCAGAGCTGCGCCTAAAGCCTTCTCGCGGGCATTGGCGAGTGCCACTTGTGAGTCGGCGAGCCGCAGCTCGGGGCGCACAGCCGGGGCGGCATCATAGGTGGGCGAGGGCTTCACGGGCGACTTCACCTCTATTCCGCAGAACACGCTGAGGATAGCCGCTGCCGACTGGCGTTGCGACAAGAGGCTGGCCAGCTGCTGAGTCGCCTTCAGGCGTTCGGCCTTCAGGCTGAGATAGTCGCTCTCGGCTGCCGTGCCGCTCTTGAACATGGTGCCGAGCTTCCGCTCGTTGCTGCTGAGCAGCTGCTCAAGGTCGCGGCTGAGAGCTATCTGCTGGTCGAGGAGCAGCAGAGAGAAGTAGAGTTCGTTGACGCGCTGGCGCACCTTATATATATCTACTTCCTGTCGGGCAATCTCCACGCCAGCCTCGCGGCGCGCCACTTCCTTGCGGCTGCTGATTGCTCCGCCGTCGAACACTGTCTGCTGCACGTCCACGCCAATGCGGTACTGGTCTTTGCGGAGTCCCTTGATGTCGATGCCCATCTGCTGATAGACGGTCTGCATCTGCTCCGGGAAGGCGGTCACGTCGCTCTGCAGCGTGGCCTGCGCCGTGACTGTGAGCTGCGGAAGCCATCCTTTCTGTATGTTCGCCACCGTCAGTGCGGCGGTATGTGTGATGAGATCCATCCGTTTAATCAGCGGATAGTTTTTCTCTGCGGCCTGTTGGCACTCGGCAAGGGTCTGAGCATTGGCTCCCGACAAGGCCACTGCCCACATTATTATAAATGCTTTTATCCTCATAGTGTATCAGTTTGTGTTTCGATGTTGTTGCAAAGTTCCCCATTTTCCATCGCTAAGCTGCTATCCTTTCCGTTGAAATTATGTCCTTTTCGTACAAAAACAGGCAGAAGGTGCATTGCTGGTCCAAGTTTTGTGTGTATTTTTGTACCGAAAAGACCATTAAAGCAATGAAGAACCTCCATCAGTTCGGCCTCCGACAGCTCAGCGAACTGCTCAACGGCGACGACGACAGCCGCCTGCTCGACGACTATATCTCCGAAAACCTTGTTGTGGCGCGCAATCCGCCCGTGACGCAGCTGCTCGCGCGACTGTCGAGCGACACATACGTGCTGCCCGAGATGCGTGTGATGATTGTTACCCAAGGGTCTGCGTGGCCCACGGTGAACCTCATTCCGAGGCACTTTCAGGCAGGGCAGGCTGTGTTTCTCAGCCGGAACAGCATAGTGCGCATGGGCGAGTTCACCGACGATGTACGGGGATTTGGCCTTTCGATGACCGACGAGCTCACCGGTCTGGCTTTCCCCACGCTCGTTCCGCAGGCTTTCGACGGCAGGCAGCGCGACTTCAACTTCGCCCTTGCGCCCGAACAGCTCGGGCGGCTCAAGGCCATCCACAGCCTGCTCTACGATGCTGTTCGCTCAAAACGGTCGGGCTCGCAGGTCGTGCTTCATCTGGTTGCAGCCTTTCTCTGGCAGCTAAACTACTACTGGCTTGAGTCCGAGAGCGAGCGCCTGGCTACTCTCTCGCGCGAGCAGAAGCTGTTCAGCGACTTTGTGCAGCTCGTCAGCCGCTACGCCACGCAGGAGCACAACATAGACTTCTATGCCCGGCGACTCTTCATCTCGCCCCGATACATGAGCACTCTGGTCAAGGCGGTCAGCGGCAAGCCCGCCAAGCAGTGGATAGACGAGGCTATCACCACGCGCATTAAGGTGGAGCTGCGACACACCGACAAGAGTGCGGCGCAGATTGCCGACGAGATGAACTTCCCAAACGCTTCTTTCTTTTGCAAGTTTTTCAGGCGAATGACCGGCACTACGACCCAAGCCTATCGGCAGAGGCGTATCAGATAGTTGTCTGAAATATCCTTACAACGAGCTTCCCGATACTCGCGTGTATGCCTGCAACTCAGTCGCTGCATCCAGATATGCGAGTATTTTGCAGCCTAAAGCTTCGCTTTCGGAGCAATGTCTGGCCGGAAAGCGAAACTACGGTATTACTGTTGATGTTTACGGACGGCTCCGTAAACTTTCTCCAACAGCTCCGTAACATTGCTACAAGGCAGTTGGAGCATTGCTCCAGAGGCTCTGTAAGGTTGCTCCAAAGCCCCCGGAGAAAGTTTACCAGTTATTCTGCTATTTTTGTAGCCCACTCAGGGACTTCTTTTACGTATTGTTTAAACAATTTTCCATCAACAAAGCGGAAAAGCAGTTGCGCTTCCTGCCCATCGATGGAGTTGTCGTATATGTAAGTGCGATCGGCCAATAGTGAGGCAACCTTGCAATTGGCAATAGACTTGAAGTAGCGGGATATGATTTTGGTAATAGGTACATCGTGGCCGCCCTTCATTACACGCTGTGCAATGCGCGAGGCATTGATAGATGGGTGGTTAGTTGAAACAAAGAATATGCGGACAAAGAACCCCGTCTCTTTAGCCCTACGAATGAAAAGAAGTTTGTCGGGGGCAGAGAGCACAGTCTCGAAAATAAGACTTTTTCGTTCTGCCAGACATTGTTCTCGCAAAGTCTCACAATACTTTACCGACTTCATTACGGCCTCCGGGGAGTTCCAGTCACCAAATTTGTTCTTTGCTATTTGGTCTGGATTAATATAGACGGCATCCTCCATCCACTGATGATGCAGAATCTTTGTGGTAATGGTCGTCTTGCCTGACCCATTAGGCCCGGCAATCACTATGAGGACTGGCTTATGCCCATTTATTGCCATGCTGCACAGATATTCTGAGTATCCACTTTCAGTTGCTTGAAATAGCGGGCCGTGGCCTCGTCGTTTGTACGTTTGGCCTCTTCTGCAGCCTCCTTCATCAGCTGCGACAGCACTTCGTCAGAAGGTTCCTCCATGCTCGTCAGCCTATAAGTATCAATAGTTTGCATAATAGCAGAGTTTATTTAGTTTGCATAATAGCAGAGTTTATTTGTTCGCAAAGTTAATAATAATTTGTAAAAGCAAGCTGATTTGGGCGGAATGTTATTTAGATTTAGCAGTTTTAGAACTGCTATGGAGAAAATACTGAGAGTGCGCAGCGTGAACGATTATGCGCTATTGTGCACAGGAGCTGTTTCTCTCGCCCAACTATTTCGGCGACCTTGTCCGTCAGCTGACCGGCGACACAGCCAAGAGCATCATCAGCCGGTTTGTGATGCAGCGTGCAAGGTAGCTGCTGGCTGCCGGCGTTCCCATAGCCGAGACCTCAGAGAGGCTGGGCTATGACTATCCGCAGCACTTCACGCGCCAGTTCAAGAAGCATTTCGGACTCACTCCTTCTGATTT
>ODAJ012179342.1_pt1 | contig 24336 bp, 20 predicted proteins | sample 1539241 | NCBI WGS metagenome assembly ODAJ01 (sample SAMN02144231, study PRJEB22623) | gut metagenome | biome: sheep rumen | host: Ovis aries | place: New Zealand
GATCTTGCGCATCTCGCCGGAGGGGAGACGCACGGTGGCCATGCCGTTCTCCTTGGCCATCAGCTGCGCGGCGACGCCGGCGCTGCGGACAAGCTGCGCGCCCTTGCCGGGGTAGAGCTCGATGTTGTGGATCACGGTGCCGACGGGGATGTTGGCAAGCGGAAGCGCGTTGCCGGGCTTGATGTCGGCAGAGGCGGAGGAGACGACCGTGTCGCCCGCAGCCAGGCCCACAGGGGCCAGGATGTAGCGGCGCTCGCCGTCAGCGTACTCGATCAGGGCGATGAAGGCGCTGCGGTTCGGGTCGTACTCGAGGCGGAGGACCTTGCCCTCGACGTCGAGCTTGCTGCGCTTGAAGTCGATGACGCGGTACTTCTGGCGGTTGCCGCCGCCCTGGTGGCGGACGGTGATGCGGCCGTAGCTGTTACGGCCGGCGTGCTTCTTGAGGACCTCAACAAGGCCTTTCTCGGGGCGGGCATGCTTCTCGACTCCGTCGAAGCCGGAGACGGTCATTCCGCGGCGGCCGGGAGTGGTCGGTCTGTAAACTTTAATAGCCATTCTTTCTTCCTCCCTTAAACCATGCCTTCAAAGAGCTCAATGTTCTTGGAGTCGGCACTGAGCTTGACGACGGCCTTTTTCCAGGAGGCGGTCTTACCCATGGGGTAAGCGCCGGTACGCTTGGACTTGCCGCGCACTCTCTCGGTGGTGACCTTGATCACGGTGACACCGAAGATCTCTTCGATGGCCTTCTTGATCTCGATCTTGTTGGCGTCCCTGGCGACCTCAAAGACGTACTTCTTGATGTCCAGGTCTTCCATGGACTGCTCGGTGATGATGGGGCGGATGATAACATCGTATGCGGTCTTCATCAGGCGAACACCTCCTCGATCTTGGCAAGGGCGGCCTTGTCGACGACCAGCTTGCCGGTGGTGAGAATCTGATAGGGGCTGAGGATGGTGGCGAAGGTGGTGCTGACGCCGGCGATGTTGCGGGCGGACTTGATGACCTTCTCGTCCACATTCTCGGTGATGACAAGAGCCTTGCCCTCGACGCCGAGCTTGGTGAGGAACTCGCTGAAGGCCTTGGTCTTGATCTCGTCCATCTTCAGGCCGTCAACGACCAGGATCTGATCGTTCTGCGCCTTGTCGGACAGGGCGGACTTGAGAGCCAGACGACGGACCTTCTTGTTGAGGGTGTAGCTGTAGTCGCGCGGCTTGGGAGCGAAGGCGACGCCGCCGTGGGTCCACACAGGGGAACCTGCGTAGCCGGCGCGGGCGCGGCCGGTGCCCTTCTGACGCCAGGGCTTCTTGGTGGTAAAGGAAACCTCGCCCTTGGTGAGCGCGCTCTGCGTGCCCTGACGGCAGTTGGCCAGGTGATTCTTGACGGAATCGTGCAGGACGCTCTTGTTCGGCTCGATGCCGAAGATGGCCTCGGAGAGCTCGATCTCGCCGATCTTCTCGCCTGCCATGTTAAACAGATTCGCTTTAGGCATTTATGCTGCTCTCCTTTCTTTACTTGGTACGCGCGGAAGCTTTCTGCGGGTTGACACGCGCGGAAGCCTTCTGCGGGTTGACGCTGATACCGGCGCCCTCGCCCTTCTTGACGGGCTGGGTCTTGGCAGTGCTCTTAATGTAAACGATGCTGCCCTTCGGGCCGGGAACTGCGCCGCGGATAGCGATGAGGTTCAGCTCGCTGTCAACCTTGACAACGTCGAGGTTCTGGACAGTGACCTGATCGACGCCCATGTGGCCAGCCTGCTTCTTGCCCGGGAAAATGCGGGAAGGATCGGTGCTGGAGCCCATGGAGCCGGCATGACGGTGGACGGGGCCGCCGCCGTGGCTGGTGGGGGTACGGCCCTGGCCGTAGCGCTTGACGACGCCGGCGTAGCCTTTGCCCTTGCTGATGCCGGTCACGTCGACCTTTTCGCCTTCAGCGAACATGTCGGCCTTCACAACATCGCCGATTTCAAACTTGGTGGTATCCTCAAGACGGAACTCCTTGAGGTGCTTGAGAGGGGCAACGCCGGCCTTCTTCAGGTGGCCCTGCTCGGGCTTGGAGAGCTTCTTCTCGGCGACTTCTTCGTAACCGAACTGAACAGCCTCGTAGCCTTCCTTCTCTTTGCTCATCTTGGCGACCACCGTGCAGGGGCCGGCCTCGATGACGGTGACGGGGATGACCTTGCCCGCCTCGTCGAAGATCTGCGTCATGCCGACCTTCTTGCCGATAATGGCTTTCTTCATTGTATTTCCTCCTTTGGTTATTGGTTGCCTCGCATGGCCCGGGGGTCATCCCGTTCAGAGGCTGGCAACTTAACCCGTCCGCACTCGCAAGCTGCGGACTGTGGGTCATGGATGGGTGCTGCCTTCCGCGCCCGAAGTATTATATAGTAGCGCGGGAGGGGTCTGCCGGGATCAGAGCTTGATCTCGATCTCGACGCCCGCGGGAACCTCGAGGTTCATCAGGGCTTCGACCGTCTTCTGGGTGGGGCTCATAATGTCGATCAGGCGCTTGTGGGTGCGGCGCTCGAACTGCTCGCGGCTGTCCTTGTACTTGTGAACGGCACGAAGGATCGTGACGATCTCGGTCTTGGTGGGCAGGGGGATGGGGCCGCTGACCTTGGCGTCGGTGCGCTTGGCAGCCTCAACGATGGTCTCGGCAGCCTTGTCGATGAGCTGGTGATCGTAAGCCTTCAGACGGATACGGATCATGTTCTTGTTGTTTGCCATGGGGTGATTCTCCTTTTCTTCGTACGTTTTCTCGGCGGCATTGGGTCCCGCCATTATGCGTACGGATGAAGTATTTCCTATACACACAACCGTGCGTATCAGACCGCAGCCGAAAAACAAACCGGCCCAGTTGGCCGGTCGCTCCCCGTCCGCGCGATATACGCGTGTACGGAATGACTTCAGCCGCCCGATTGCGTACCGGGATGGCCCCGATACCGGACATACTCCACGGAAGTTACCTCGGATTTCCGAGCAATCTCCCGCTTCCTCGCATAATACGCCCATGCTTCTCGCACACGCGCTTGGATAGTATAACAGCAGGGCGAGCCGCTGTCAAGCATATTTTCAGTATTTCTGTAAAAATTTTTCTCCTTATTTTTGTGCAAGCTTCCGAATTTTCAAAAAGGGCGAAAAAGCCGCCCGCCGCAGGCCGGAAACGACCGCCTGCGGGCCGGATGTGCACGGCGCAGGGGAGGATGCGGCCGCTTTCCCGCCGCCCGACACGCACCCTGCCCGCTCCCCTTCCCGCCGCGCACCGCGGCAGCGCACAGTGCGTCCGCCCCCCCCTTCCTGCCTCACATTGACTTGTATCCGCCCCCATGCTATAATGATTATCCTACTTTATTATATAATCATTACGGATCCCGCAAAGCGTCTGCGCTCTGTGCCGCCGCAGAATTCAAGGCTCCGCGCGGGAGAAAGGACAGCGGAATGGAAAAGGATCAGCGCCTCCCCAGGATGCTCTTTTCGCTTTTGCTGAGCGCCGCAACCCTCTTCGGGCGGCATCTTCACATCACATCCCCCTATTTCGGGCGCTTGCACGACAACTATATCCTGCCCTTCGGCTGGACGGATCTGCTGCTGCTCGCGCTGCTGACCGCGCTGTTTACCTTCCTGCTGGGCATACTGTTCCGCGCGCTTGACCGCGCCCCCGGGGAGCTCTGCACGGATGCGCCCGCCCTCGCGGGGCGGCGCGGCCGCTTTCTCCTGATCCTGCTGCTTCTCTTCGCCTGCTGGCTGCCCTATCTGCTGCACTACAGCCCGGGCTTCCTCTTTACGGATACGGTCATCTCGCTCGAGGAGGCCATCGGCGAGGCGCCGCTCGATAACCGCAACCCCGTGCTCTTCACGCTCTTTCTGCGGCTCTGCTTTCTGCTGACCGGGGATCTCACCGCGACCTGCCTGCTGTTCTCGCTCACGCAGATGCTCTGCATGGCGGCGACGCTCTCGTATCTCATCTGCTGGCTGCAGGCGCGGGGGCGGCTCAAGCGCGGCTGGGTGATCCTGCTGGTGTTGCTCTTCGGGCTCAACCCCTATGTGGCGGCGCTCAGCGTCGCCTCCTGGAAGGACCCGCTGTTCTCCGCGGCGCTCGTCCTCTGGTCGCTGCTGCTGGCGGATCTGGCGCTCTCCCTCAGCTCTCCGGCGCTGGCCGCCCTGGTCCGCCGGCGCTCCTGGAAGCTCCTCTTCGCCTTCCTCACGCTCTTCCTGCTGTTCTGGCGCAACAACGGCTTCAGCGCCGTTCTGGCCGCGGCCGCGGTGCTGCTTGTCCCGGTGCTGCGACGCCGCGGCGCCGCCTTCCGGCACGCGCTGCTGATCTGCCTGGCGGGGCTGCTCTTCTGGGCCGTGATGGTCATGCCGGTCTACCGCAGCCTCGGCATCAGCACGCCCAAGGAGGAGGGCGGCGGCATCCTGCTCAACCAGGTCGCGCGCGTTGCCGCCTGTGAGGGCGAGATGAACGCGGAGGAGCGCGCCTATCTCGACGAGCTCCTGCCGCTGGAGGCCTACCCCGACGCCTACCGCCCCTGCTGCGTGGATCTGCTCAAGTGGGACTCCCGTCTGAACGGCTCCGCGCTCGCCGGCTCCCGCTTTCTGCGCAGCTGGATCGGCCTGGGGCTGAAGAACCCCCGGCTCTATCTGGAGGCCTGGGCCCTGCAGAGCTACGGCTTCTGGGCGCTGACCCGCCCGGAGATCGACCTGAATATCACCAACATCACCGCCGGCGTCCCCTTCAACACCCCCGGAGACGGCGTGCTGCCGGTCGGCAGCAGGGAGATCCGTTTCCACAGCTGGCTGGGACACGGGCTCTGGGATCGGCTGCTGCCGATGGATTTCTGGTCGATCCCGCTGGGGCTGCTCAACTGGGCGGTGCTGCTGACGGCGCTGTACCTGCTGCTGCGCGGCAGACGGGCGCTCCTGCTGGCGCTCGCGCCCTCCGCAGGCGTGATGGCGGGGCTGCTCGTACTCACGCCGATCAGCTATCTGGCGCGCTACGAGGCGGGCGTGCAGTTCCTCGCTCCCTTCTTCCTGCTCCTGCTGCTGCGCGGCGGAAAGCGCAGCTCCTGAGAGCGCGCCCGGCGGGCACGCTTGACGCGTTTCGCGCTCCTGTGTTAAGATGAACCGGCAGGCGCCGCCCCATTCGCCGACTGCGGATCGTGCGGCGCCGCTTTCTGTTGATCTTTTTGAGAGAAAGAGAGATCCGTTATGACGACCTTGACCCGGCGCAGCGTTTCCTACCGGACGCTGCTGCTTCTGGTGACGGCGGCGCTGCTGCTCTGCCTGATCCCGCTGCTGTACATGGGGCGCTACGACGTGCCCTGCGCGGACGACTACAATTACGGCATCGAGACGCACCGCTGTCTCATGCAGGGCGGCTCGCTGCTGCAGGTCCTCGGCGTGGCCGCGGAGCGGACCGCGACGACCTACAGGATCTGGCAGGGCAGCTACGCGGCTGTTTTCCTGATGTGCCTGCAGCCCGCGGTATTCAGCGAGAAGCTCTATTGGATCACGCCCTGGCTGATGAGCCTGTCCCTGCTCGGCGGCCTGTACATCCTGTGCACGACGCTGTTTCAGCGGCTCTTCGACCTTCCCCGCCGTCTCGGCGCGATCACGGCGGGCATGCTCGGCATTCTCTTCCTGCTGCTCGTCCCCATTCCGGTGCAGAGCTTCTACTGGTTCAACGGCGCCGTCTACTACACCTTCTTTTTCGGGATCTCCCTGGCGGCGCTCGCGCTCGCCGTGAAGACCGCGCAGGAGGGCGGCGCGCTCCGCTGCATCCTGCTCTGCCTGCTGGCGCTCTTCCTGGGCGGCGGCAACCTGGTGACGGCGCTCAGCTGCGCGATCCTCGCCGTCTCGGCGCTGATCCTGCTGCCGGCCGCGGGCAAAAAGCGCGAGGCGCTGCGCCTGCTGGCCCCGGCTCTGGCCCTGCTGCTGGGCTTTGCGCTCAACGTCGCCGCGCCGGGCAACGCCATCCGCGCGCTGAGCGTGGAGCACACGCCGAACGCTGTCGCCGCGATCCTCGCGTCCTTTGAGCAGGCGGCGATCCACGCCCTCCGCTGGCTGCGCCTGCCGGTGCTCGCCGCGATGCTCTTCCTCTGGCTGCTGTTCCGCGGCGCGCTCCCCGCCTCGCGCTTCCCCTTCCGCTTCCCCGTTCTGGTCACGCTCTATTCCTTCTGCCTGTATGCGGCGATGTTCTGCCCCACCATGTACGCGCTGGGCAACCCGGGAGACTGGCGCCTGCGGGATATCATCTATTACGCCTTCCTCCTGCTGCTGGCGCTGAACGTGCTCTACTGGGCGGGCTGGGTCTGCCGCCGCCGCGGCAGGGAGAGCGCCGCAGCGCCCCGGCTGCTGCCGACGCTGCTGTGTCTGCTCCTGTGCGTGCTGTGTCTGGGGATCTCCGCGAAGCTGCAGGGCGGCATCAGCCTGGCCAGCGCCTATACCTCGCTGCGCAGCGGGCAGGCCGCCGTGTACAGCCGGCAGGCCGAGGAGCGCGTGGAGATCCTCCGCGACCCGCAGATCCGCGACGCGGAGCTGGACGCCTTCCTCGATCCCCCTTATCTGCTCTTCTTCGACGACATCACGCCCGATCCGCTCAACTGGCGCAATCTCGGCATGAGCGCCTTTTACGGGAAGGACTCCGTTGTGCTGCGGGATACGCCTCCCGCGGACGGCGCATAGCGTGCACCCCCATCAAAAACGGGGACTGCTGCAAACTGCGAAGCCACGGCTGCATCCCAGGGGCGGCGCAACCGTATAAAATTAAAAAATGTTCGGCGTATTCGCAGATTATACGAATACGCCGAACATTTTTTTCGATGATGTCGATCATAATGATTATATGATGGCGAAAAGCTTTTTGGCTTTTCACCATCTTATAGTCATTATCCCATTTACTTGTGATACAGCTTCTTGGCCTGGTAGCGGGGCTCGCAGGTGAGGTTCACGCCGAGCTTCTTGAAGAGATCCTGATCGACGTGCGAGAGGATGACGGTCGAGTGCGCCTCGCAGCCCTTGAGCTTGTCGAGCTGGTCGATGGTGTAGGCGAGCATGGGGTTGGTGACCGCGCAGACCGAGAGGGCGATCAGCAGCTCGTCGGTGTGCAGGCGGGGGTTGTGGTTGCCGAGGTGCTCCACCTTCAGGTGCTGGATGGGCTGCACGATATTCGGCGCGATGAGCAGCAGCTTCTTGTCGATCCCGGCGAGCTGCTTGAGGGAGTTGAGCAGGCAGGCCGAGGCCGCGCCCAGCAGAGAAGAGGTCTTGCCGGTGACGATGCGGCCGTCCGGCAGCTGAATGGCCATGGCGGGGCCCTCGGTCTCCTCGGCGCGCGCGTTCGCCGCCGCCACGACCGGGCGGTCGGCTGGGCTGATGCCCATGGAATTCATCAGCAGCTCGATCTTGCGCACCTCGGCCTGCTCGCTCAGACCCTGGCGCACGGAGACCTCCGCGGCGTAAAAGCGGCGGATGATCTCCTGGCGGCTGGCCTCGCAGCAGACCTCGTCGTCCACGATGCAGTTGCCGACCATGTTGACGCCCATATCCGTGGGGCTCTTGTAGGGGCAGGTGCCGTAGATGCTCTTGAAGATCGCCTCCAGCACGGGGAAGATCTCCACGTCGCGGTTGTAGTTGACGGTGGTTTCGCCGTAGGCCTCGAGGTGGAAGGGGTCGATCATGTTGACGTCGTCGAGATCCGCGGTGGCGGCCTCGTAGGCGAGGTTCACCGGGTGCTTGAGCGGCAGGTTCCAGATCGGGAAGGTCTCGAACTTGGCGTAGCCGGCCTTCACGCCGCGCCGGTGCTCGTGGTAGAGCTGGCTGAGGCAGGTGGCCATCTTGCCGCTGCCGGGGCCGGGCGCGGTGACGACGATGAGGGAGCGCTCGGTCTCGATATAGTCGTTTTTCCCGAAGCCCTCGTCCGAGACGATGAGCGGGATGTTGGAGGGATAGTCGGGGATGATATAGTGCCGGTAGGTCTTGATGCCGAGGGCGCCGAGGCGCTTGATGAACTGGTCGGCGATGGGTTGGCCGCGGTAGTGCGTGATGACGACGCTGCCGATGAAGAGACCGATGCCGCGGAAGGCGTCGATGAGGCGGAGCGTGTCGTCCTCGTAGGTGATGCCGAGGTCGCCGCGGCGCTTGCTGCGCTCGATATCGTCCGCCGAGAGGGCGATGACGATCTCCGCCACGTCCTTCATCTCCAGGAGCATGCGCACCTTGCTGTCCGGCTCGAAGCCCGGCAGCACGCGCGAGGCGTGGTAATCGTCGAACAGCTTGCCGCCGAATTCGAGATACAGCTTGCCGCCGAATTCGCTGATGCGGTCGCGGATCTTCTGGGACTGCAGCTTGAGATACTTGTCGTTGTCGAAGCCGATACGGTTCATGGTGTGGCACCCCCGCCTTTCTATTTTTCTATCCATTCTGGAAGTGTACCACAAGTCCGCGCCGCTCACAAGAGTAAAAAATGCATAAAGACGCGCAGGAGAAAAAGCCGGGGCAAAAGACGAAAACAGACTTTTTTTATTCACAAACTTGTGCTATCATATATTCTGTATCGCTATGAACGCCCCGCGCTTCGCAGCGATCGAGACTACCGCATGAGGAGATCCGTTCATGGGACTGTTTTCCAAGCTGTTCGGAAGCTATTCCGACAGAGAACTGAAAAAGATAAATCCGATCGTTGAGAAGATCGAAAAGCTGGAGCCGCGCTTCGCCGCCATGGAGGACGCCGAGCTGCAGGCCATGACGCCCGCGCTCAAGGCGCGCCTGGCGGCCGGCGAGACCCTGGACGACATTCTGCCCGAGGCCTTCGCCGCCGTCCGCGAGGCGGCCTGGCGCGTGCTCGGCATGAAGCCCTTCCACGTCCAGCTGATCGGCGGCGTGGTGCTCCACCAGGGGCGCATCGCCGAGATGAAGACCGGCGAGGGCAAGACCCTCGTGGCCGTCCTGCCCGCCTACCTCAACGCGCTCGCCGGCAAGGGCGTGCACATCGTCACCGTCAACGACTATCTTGCCCGCCGCGACAGCGAGTGGATGGGCAAGGTGCACCGCTTCATGGGCCTGTCCGTCGGCCTCATCGTGCATGATCTCACGCCCGAGCAGCGCCGCGCGGCCTACGCCTGCGACATCACCTACGGCACCAACAACGAGATGGGCTTTGACTACCTGCGCGACAACATGGCGCTCTACAAGGAGCAGATGGTGCAGCGCGGGCACGTCTTCGCCATCGTGGACGAGGTGGACTCCATCCTCATCGACGAGGCCAGGACCCCGCTGATCATCTCCGGCCAGGGCGACGAGAGCACCGACCTCTACCGCCAGGCGGACGATTTCGTGCGCTCGCTCAAGAAGGTCGTCTACGCCTCCGTGGACGAGAAGCAGGAGGAGAGCGAGGAGCTGGACGCCGACTATGTGGTTGACGAGAAGGCCCGCAGCGCAACGCTCACCGCCCGCGGCATCGCCCGCGCCGAGCGCGCCTTTGGCCTGGAGAACTACGCCGACCTCGAGAACGCCACCCTTACGCACCACATCAACCAGGCGCTCAAGGCCCACGGCATCATGAAGCGCGATATCGACTACATCATCAAGGACGGCGAGATCATCATCGTCGATGAGTTCACCGGCCGCCTGATGTTCGGCCGCCGCTACTCCGAGGGTCTGCACCAGGCCATCGAGGCCAAGGAGCATGTCGACGTCCAGAAGGAGAACAAGACCCTCGCCACCATCACCTTCCAGAACTTCTTCCGTCTCTACGACAAGCTCTCCGGCATGACCGGCACCGCCGCCACCGAGGCGGAGGAGTTCGGCGCCATCTACAAGCTCGACATCGTGGAGATCCCCACCAACAAGCCCGTCATCCGCGTGGATCACCCCGACGTCGTGTTCAAGAACGAGGCGGGCAAAAACCGCGCCATCCTCCAGCAGATCGCCGCCTGCCACGAAAAGGGGCAGCCGGTGCTGGTCGGCACGGTGTCCATCGAGAAGAGCGAGGCGCTCTCCAAGCTGCTCACGGCGCGCAAGATCCCGCACACGGTGCTCAACGCCAAGTACCATGAGAAGGAAGCGGAGATCGTCGCCCAGGCGGGCAAGTTCGGCGCCGTCACCATCGCCACCAATATGGCAGGCCGCGGCACGGACATCGTGCTCGGCGGCAACGCGGACTTCCTGGCCCGCAAGCAGCTCGAGAAGGACGGCTTCCTGCCCGAAGTGATCGCGGAGGTCGTAGGCAGCGGCGAGGCGCTGAGCAACAACGAGGCCGCCAGGGCCGCGCTCGAGGCGCGCGAGGCGGAGGACGCGGGCGCGCGGAGCTTCGGCGAGGAAGAGCTGGCGGACGTCGGCGCCGCACGCCGGCGCTATCTGGCGCTGCGCGCGGCCTTCAAGAAGCAGACCGACGAGGAGGCCAAAAAGGTCCGCGCCGCGGGCGGCCTCTTCATCCTCGGCACCGAGCGGCACGAATCCCGCCGTATCGACAACCAGCTGCGCGGCCGCTCCGGCCGCCAGGGCGACCCCGGCGAGAGCTGCTTCTACCTGGCCATGACCGACGACGTGCTGCGCCTCTTCGGCGGCGAGCGCATGCAGAACCTCATGGAGACGCTCAAGATCGACGAGGACACGCCCATCGACGCGCGCATCCTCTCCAACGGCATCGAGCAGGCGCAGAGGACCGTCGAGAGCCGCAACTTCCAGGTCCGCAAGACCGTGCTGGAATACGACGACGTCATGAACCAGCAGCGCGAGATCATCTACGGCGAGCGCCGCAAGGTGCTCGACGGGGAGGACGTGCACGCGCAGATCATGGGCATGATCCGCGAATATGTCTCCAACCGCGTGACCGAGGGGCTCGGCGGGGTGCCCGCCGAGGACGAGGAGACGCTCGCGCGCGCCCTGCAGCCCTTTGAAAAGCTCTTCCTGCCCGCCGGCACCCTCACGATGGCGAGCTTCGGCGGCAGGCGCGTGAACGCCGATAAGCTCACGGAAACGGTGTATGAGATCGCCGAAAAGGTCTACGCCGAGCGCGAGCGCGCCTTCGGCGCCGCGCCGGACGGCAAGCCCTTCCTGCGCGAGATCGAGCGCGTGGTCATGCTGCGCGTGGTAGACGAGTACTGGATGGAGCACATCGACGCCATGGACGAGCTCAAGCGCGGCATCGGCCTGCGGGGCTACGGCAACGTCAAGCCCGTTGACGCCTACAAGCAGGAGGGCTACGACATGTTCGAGGCCATGGTCACCGGCATCCGCGAGGAGACGGTGCGCCGCCTCTTCCTGCAGCCCGTGCGCCCGGTCGTCCGCATCGAGCGCAAGGCCGTGGCCAAAAACGTCGCCGCCAACGTGGGCGGCGAGCCCGTCAAAAAGAAGCCCGTGCGCAAGGCGGCCAAGCCCGGCCGCAACGACCCCTGCCCCTGCGGCAAGATGAAGGCCGACGGCAGCCGCCGCCTCAAATACAAGGAGTGCTGCGGCAGGAACGAATAAGCCGCCCGCCGCGCCCCGCCCCGCAGGGGGCGGCCGCGAATCCACAAGGTTCAGGAACAGATAAAAATGGCATTTACGGAACATAACGAAAACGGCATCCTCTATATGGCCTCCTCCGTCATCCCGCTGCGGCACGCCTTCACCACGCGCTTCGGCGGCGTGAGCGAGGGGCCCCACGCCTCGCTGAATCTCGGCTCCGCCAACGGCGACGATCCCGAGAAGGTGCGCGAGAACTTCCGCCGCGCGGCGGCGCTCATGGGCGTCGGCGCGGACGACTGCGCCGTGACGCGGCAGATCCACGGAAACACCGTGCGCATCGTCACGAAGGCCGACCGGCACGTCTGCCTCACGAAGGTGCCCTACGACGCGGACGGGATCGTGACCGCGGAGAAGGGCCTGCCGCTCTTCTGCTTCACAGCCGACTGCGTGCCCGCCCTGCTCTGCGATGTGCAGGCCGGCGTCGCCGCGGCGGTGCACTGCGGCTGGCGCAGCTCCGTGGGGGACATCCTCGGCAACGCCCTCGCGCAGATGGCCTCCCTCGGCGCCGAGCCAGCCCGCATCCGCGCGGCCTTCGGCCCGGCGATCGGCTTCTGCTGCTTTGAGACGGACGACGACGTGCCCGAGGCCGTCACGCGCTGGCTCGGCGGCGACACGGAGGGGCTCTTCCGCAAAAAGGAAAACGGCAAGACCCTCGTGGATCTGCGCGCGGCCAACCGCAGGCGGCTGCTGCAGCTCGGCGTGCCCGCCGCGCAGATCGACTGCTCGCAGGAGTGCACGATGTGCAGCCACGAGAAATACTGGTCCCACCGCTATAGCAAGGGCCGCCGGGGCATCCAGGCAGCCTGCATCGTACTGGAGTAGACAGATGAAGAACACGATCAAACGAATCCTGGCGCTGCTGCTGTGCGCCGCCATGCTCCTCGCGCTCGCGGCCTGCGGCCGCAAGGAGGACGAGGGCGAGCAGTATCTCGAGTCCACCGGCGGCAAGGACCGCGAACGCACCCCGGCGGCGGACGAGGTCTTCTCCCTCAACAGCAACAGCAAATACAGCAAAAACCCCTTCATCGCCACGCACCACGCCAACCAGCTGCTCTGCAGTCTCGTGTATGAGAACATGATCGAGCTGGACAACGACTTCGAGGTCATCCGCGACGCGGGGGTCATCTCCGAGTGGAGCGTCTCGGACGACGGCAAGAACTGGGAGCTGACGGTGGAGCCGGGGCATTATTTCAGCGACGGCACGGAGGTCACGGCGCGCGACGTGAGCTACTCGCTGGGCTTCGCCATCAACGCCGACCGCTTCACCGGCCGCTTTGCGAGCTTCCAGGGCGCCTCGCCCGGAGACGGGGTGGTGACGGTGGCGCTGGGCATCGGGGACAAGCAGTTCATCAAGCTCCTGAACATCCCCGTCATCAAGCTCGGCAGCTACGGCAACACGACGGCCGCGGGCAACACGCCCGTCGGCTCCGGCCCCTACACCTATAACGAAGAGGGCGACGCGCTGATCCCCAACGAGTTCTACCCCGAGCGCGCGACGCTGCCGGTGGAGATCATCTACCTCAAGGAGTACAACAGCGCCGACGCGGTCATCTCCTCCTTTGAGGACGGCTACCTCGACGCGGTCATCAACGACCCCTCCAGCTACACCAACCTCGGCTACGCCAGCTCCAACGAGATCCACACCTTCGCTACCACCAACATGCACTTCGTGGCCTTCAACCAGGAGAGCATGCTCGGCAAATACGCCTATTTCCGCATCGCCATGCAGTACGCCTTCGACCGCAGCTACCTGCCGGAGCTGCTGCACGGCAACGCCGTCTCGGCCGCGCTGCCCATGTACCCGACCTGCTCGGCCTATCCGCACGCGCTTGAGGATCGCCTGAGCTACAATCTGGACACCTGCCGCCGCGTCCTCGAGGCCGCCGGCGTGCAGGATTACGACGAGGACGGGCAGCTGGAATTCATGTCCGGCTCCCCGCAGGAGATCGAGCTGCACTTCGTCCTCTGCGCCGACAGCAGCGCCAAGGCCGGCATCGCCAACCGCTTCCAGGCGGACATGGCCTCCCTCGGCCTCAAGGTGACGCTGCACGAGCTGCCCTGGAGCGAGTACATGGAGGTGCTCAAGTCCGGGAAGATCCAGGTGGGCGAATCGGAGGACAACACCGTGCCCATGGACATGTACTACGGCGAGGTCAAGCTGCGCAACAACTTCGACCTCACGGAGCTGCTGCAGACGCGCGAGGTGAAGGACGAGGAGGACGACGGCCTCTACACCACCAACATCAACTTCACCCGCTCCAACGACCCGAGCATCGTCGAGCGGATCGAGACCTACCTGGCCGCCTCCGACGGTATGCGCGCCACCGCCTTCTACGATCTCTGCGACTACATCACCGGCTCCTCCGGCGCGATCGTCGTCATCGGCTTTGAAAAGCAGCAGCTCATCACCCACCACGGCGTTTGCAAGGGGCTCGCCCCGAACGCCGGCAACCCCCTCTATGATTTCCAGCACTGGGAGATCTACCTGGAAGACGAGCAATAACGGACTTTTATAATAAGGAAGGGAACCTGACATGACAGATCGAGAACTGCTCTCCCGCGCGAAGGAGGCGTCTGTGAACGCCTATGTGCCCTATTCGCATTTCCCCGTAGGCGCCGCCCTCGAATGTGACGACGGCACGGTCTACACCGGCTGCAACGTGGAAAACGCCGCCCTCGGCAGCACCATCTGCGCCGAGCGCACCGCCTGCTGCAAGGCGGTCAGCGAGGGCAGGCGCAGCTTCCGCCGCATCGCCATCTATGCCGACAGCGAGAACTGGTGCACGCCCTGCGGCGCCTGCCGCCAGTTCCTGGCGGAGTTCTCCCCGGAGATGGAGGTGCTCTGCGCCAAGGCCGGCGGCCGCTATGTGAGCTACAAGCTCTCCGAGCTCCTGCCCCACGGCTTCGATTACTGATCCTTATGCGCGTGGGAAACGGAGAAGAAAAGCGGGAAAAGGGAAAGGCGTCTGCTGCAAAACAAGGCTGAGCGCGTAAATGTGCACCTGAGTCCGTAGGGGCGGCGGCTCTGCCCCCGCCCGGCGGCGCAGCAGTATACACGCAAAAAGGTTCGGCGTATTCGCAGATTTTGCGAATACGCCGAACATTTTTGTCGATAATGTCGGTCTGCAGCTTGAGGCTGCCGGGATGGCGCAGGGCTCTCCCCTTCCATGCGGCCGGGGTCATCGCCTTTTGCGGCAGTCCCTTTCCCGTTGATCCTGTTTTGCTGTTCAGCGGATGGGGACGGCGCGGAAGCTCTCGCCCGTGATCCTCACGGCGATGCTGCCGCCGCTGAGGTCCCTGACGCGCGCGCGGAAGGCCTCCGCGCGCTCCTCGGGCAGCAGGGCGCGGATCGTGACGGCGGCGCCGTAGTCCAGCTCGCCCGGCACGCCCTCGAAGGCGGCCAGCTCCTGCTTGTAGCGCTCGAGCGCGGCGTAGGAGCAGGGGATCTCCAGCTCCACCCAGCGGCGCAGCACGGAGACGCCCGCGGCGTCCAGCGCGTCCTTGGCGCTGCGGGTGTAGGCGCGGAAGAGCCCGCCCGTGCCGAGCAGCACCCCGCCGAAATAGCGCGTGACCACGCAGAGCACATTCTGCAGCCCCTCCCGGCGGAAGACCTCCAGCATCGGCAGACCGGCCGTGCCCTGGGGCTCGCCGTCGTCGGAATAGCGCTCGGTGCCGTCCGGCAGGCGGTAGCACCAGCAGTTGTGCCGCGCGTCGTAGTATTGCTTTTTGAAGTCGGCGATCGCGGCGCGGGCCTCCTCCTCGCTCTCGACGCGGCGGACGTGCCCGAGAAAGCGGGAGCGCTTTTCCACGTACTCGCTCTCCCCCGCGCCGCTGGGGATATACAGTTCGCTCATAGCTCAGTCCTCTCCCAGCTCCAGCTTGTAGATCCGGTGGTCCTCGATCCCCTCATACCAGGCGAAATAGTCCCGCGGGACGGGGCAGATCTCCAGCAGCCTGCCCCCGGCGGCCTCAATGATGCGGCGGGAGGCCTCGTTAGAGGCGTCGCAGGTGATATACAGCCGCTTCATCCCGTGGAAACGCGCGACCGGCAGGACCAGCTTCAGCGCGGCGAGGGAATAGCGACGGCCGCGGTACGGCTCGTCGATCTCGTAGCCGATATGCCCGTTGTAATAGGAATGGAAATTGTCTCCGATGCGGATGCTGACGGCGCCGACGGCCTGTTCGCCGACATAAATGGTGTAGTAATAGAAGGGGATCATCACCCCGTCCCCGGGGTTCTTCTCGATGATCTCCAGATGCATCCCGTTTTCGCCGGGCAGGGAATCAAAGGCGTCGTGAAAGGAAAAATCCTCCATGCCGCTCCTCCCCTACTGCTCCCATTCCTCCCTCGGCTCCTCGTAGCCGGGGATGTAGGCCTTGACCTTCCCGAAGAGCTCCGGCGGGACGACGGCCTCAACAGCGACGCCCTCCTCCGTGTACTCGCTGGAGAGAAGCTTGGCGTCGCGGTTGAGCGCATCGAGCAGGCCGGCGGCCGCGTAGGGCAGCAGCAGCGTCACGCGGCGCTTGCCGCGGTCAAGCATGCGGGAGAGCTTCTCCACGAGCTCGGCCGTGCCCTCCCCTGTCCTGGCAGAGACGCAGACAACCTCCTCCCCGTGCGGGAGGATGCCGAGATAGCGGTCGCACTTGTTATACACGCGCAGGCAGGGCGTGCTCTCCGCGCCGAGCTGGCGCACGAGCTGATCGACGATGCGCGCCTGCTCCGGCCACTCGGGGTTGGCGATATCGACGACGTGCACCAGCACGTCCGCAAAGCTCAGCTCCTCGAGCGTGGCCTTGAAGGCTTCAATGAGATGGGTGGGCAGCTTGCGGATGAAGCCCACCGTGTCGGACAGCAGCACCTCCGTGCTCTCGTCGATGCGCAGGCGGCGGGTGGTGGTGTCCAGGGTGTCGAAAAGGCGGTCGTTGGCCGGGATGTCCGCCCCCGTGAGGGCGTTGAGCAGCGTGGATTTGCCGGCGTTGGTGTAGCCCACGAGGGCCACGACGGGCATGGCGTTCTTCTCGCGGCGGCGGCGCTGCGTGGAGCGCACCTTGCGCACCGCGGCCAGCTCCTCCTCCAGCTTCTGGATCTTGCGGCGGATGTGCCGCCGGTCGGTCTCCAGCTGGGTCTCGCCGGGGCCGCGGGTGCCGATCGGCGAGGAGCCGCCGGAGGCGGTCTGGCGCACGAGGTGCGTCCACATGCCGGTCAGGCGCGGGAGGATGTACTTGTACTGCGCGAGCTCCACCTGCAGCTGGCCCTCGCGCGTGCGGGCGCGCTGGGCAAAAATGTCCAGGATGAGGCCGGAGCGGTCGAGCACGCGCACGCCGAGCTCCTCGCTCAGCACGCGCATCTGCGAGGGCGAGAGCTCGTTGTCGAAGACGGCGAGATCGCAGTCATTGGCGGCGATGAGCTCCTTCATCTCGCGCACCTTGCCGTCGCCCAGGAAGCTCCGGGGATCGGGCGCGGGGCGGTTCTGCAGCAGCATCGCCGCGGTCTCGCCCCCGGCGGTCTCCACCAGGGCGGCGAGCTCGTCCATCGAGATCTCCGTGGAGCGCTCGGCGGGCTCCATGCTGTCGGCCGCGAGACCGGCGAGCACGGCGCGTTCTTTCTTTTTATCAGTCGTTTCCATATCTCTCCAAAGTGTTTCCTTACGCGGCAGAGGAGCGCATGTCCTGCAGGGGCCGAGGCCCCGGCTGCCCGCGCGGAATCCATGTATCAATTCCATATCCTTTGGGCGATCCCGTACGATGCTGCAGGGTCGTCCGTTTTTCCGGGAGGGGCAAGCCCCTCCCCTGCGGCGTCGACGAACGTTTCCGCGACCGTGTTTGATCCACACCCGTAGGGGACGGCGTCCTCGACGTCCCGCCCCCCCGGCACGCACACGGGGTGATCGTTCGTTTTCGCCTCACCGTTGACCCCGGCAACATTTTCACGGTTCCGGGAGGGGCAAGCCCCTCCCCTACGGATACTGCTCGTTTGGCTGCGAAATCAATCGAGGCCTCGATTGATTTCGCCTTCCGACGGTCATGATACGCGAGGAAGGGAGGGCCGCGCCAGAGGCGGCCGCTCCCTTCCCTCCGTTTCGTTTACGGGATCTCTTTCCAGTCCTCGCTGAAGTATTCCTCCTGCTGCGCCTGACGCTCGCGCGCCTCGCGGCGGCGCTGCTCGGCGAGCTTTCTCTCCTTGAGGTGGCGGCGGCGCAGGCGGCGGTAGCGCGTCACCAGCACGAGATAGCCGATCGCCAGCACCAGGATCACGATCGTGATCGCCACGACCCAGCCGTTGGAGAAGAACTCCCGGATGCGGGCCTTCATATACTCCCCGCGCGCCAGCTCCACCTCATTGTGGTTGACGAGGCGCACGCTGTCATACTGGGTGCCGTTGACAAAGACCTTCGCCTCGCCCAGCACGGTGCCGGGCTCGAGCGGGGCCACCAGGCGATCCTCGTAGACCGTGACCTCCGTGGTCACGGACTCCGGCGCGGTCTCGTTCGGCAGCAGCATGGTCACGGCGCTCTGCGGGTGCAGCTCCACGGAGGCGTCGTCCTGCGCGAGACGCACCGGCACGGTGCTGATCACCTGGTCGGTGGTGACGATGCTCTGGTAGGAGAAGTTCGCAAAGGCCCACTCGTAGAGGGCGATGCTGTCGGTGAAATTGTAATAGGTCTCGCTCTGGGCGTTGTACCAGCCGTCGCAGCCCATCACGACCGCCAGCAGATTCATCCCGTCCTTCGAGGCGGTGGAGATCAGGCAGTAGCCCGCGGCGCGGGTGTAGCCGGTCTTGACGCCGGAGGCGTACTGATAGAGGTAGCGGTCGCCGTAGTACTCGGACTGGGTGGTGATGAGGGCGTTGGAGTTGTGCATGGTCTTGCCCTCGTTGATCGCGCCCGTGGAGGGCTCGTAGCTCTGCGTGTTGCACAGCTCCATGAACAGCGGGTAGCGCATGGCTTCCTTGGTGATGAGGTAGAGGTCATAGCAGGTGGAGTAGTGCCCCTCGGCGGTGAGGCCGTTGGTGTTCACAAAGTGGGTGTTCAGACAGCCGATGGCGGCGGCCTTGGTGTTCATATGATCGACGAAGCCGCTGATGCTGCCGTCGATATAGGTGCCCATGATGTTGCAGGCCTCGTTGGCGGACATGAGCATGGCGCAGTAGAGCAGCTCCCGCAGGGAGACCTGCATGCCCGGCACGATGCCGACGGTGCTGCTGTCGTCCTCCATGCCGACGCGGCAGTCCGCCTGCGCGGTGACCACGTCGTCCAGGCTGACCTTGCCCTGATCCGCGGCCTCGAGCACCAGCAGCACCGTCATGATCTTGGTGAGGCTGGCGGGAGCGCGCTGCTCGCTCATGCTCTTTTCATAGAGGATGCGGCCGGACTCGAGATCCACGAGGATCGCGGCCTGGCCGTTGAGCGTCGGCCCGTCGAGCGCGAAGGCCGCCGGCGCGAGCGAGCCCAGCAGCAGAACAAGGATCAGAAACAGAGGAATAATTTTTTTCATTTTACTCTCCCGCTTTTATCAGGAATGTGATATAGTAAACGATGGTATGGAAAGGGATCGATCCCGAAAACAGGCGTATGCTTTATTATAAAGTTTACCTGTGGGAAATGCAACTTAAAAATTATGAAGGGAGAGCCGGTGGCGCGATGAAGATCCTGGTCGTTGACGACGAACGCCTTCTGGTCAAGGGCATCAAATTCAATTTAGAGCACGAAGGCTACAGCGTGGACGGCTGCTACGACGGCGAGCAGGCGGTGGAGATGGCCCGCGGCGGCAATTACGACCTCATCATCCTCGACCTGATGATGCCGAAGAAGGACGGGCTGCAGGCCTGCCAGGAGATCCGCAGCTTCTCGGCCGTGCCCATCATCATGCTCACCGCGCGCTCGGAGCGCTCCGATCTGCTGCTGGGCTTTGAATCCGGCGCGGACGACTATGTGACCAAGCCCTTCGATATCCTCGAGCTCAAGGCGCGGGTGCGCGCGCTGCTGCGCCGCTCCTCCATCTCCGCGCCCGGCAGCTCCGGCGGGGACGGCGTGCTCACGCGCGGGCACATCACCGTGGACGAGGTGCGCCGCAGCGCCCGGAAGGACGGGCAGCCGGTGGAGCTGACGATGAAGGAATTCGACCTCATCCTCTTCCTGATGAAGAACCCCGGCCGCGTCTACAGCCGCGAGAACCTGCTCGACCTGGTCTGGGGCTACGAGTACCAGGGCGACACCCGCACGGTGGACGTGCACATCCGCCGCCTGCGCGAGAAGCTCGAGCTCGACCCCGCGCATCCGGATTACATCATCACGAAGTGGGGCGTGGGCTATTATTTCGCGGAAAAGTAACGACAGGTGACTGCCATGCGCAATCTTCACAGTATCCGCTTCCAGTTCATCGCCTATATCGGTACGCTGCTGCTCGTGCTGCTCCTGCTGCTGAACACCTGGCCGCTCACCTCCTCGCGGGATGCGGTCTTTGAGGAAAAGCGCAGCTCCATGACCGGCCAGGCCTCCACGCTCTCCTCCTCCCTCGCCGCGCTCGACAATCCGAGCAGGGAGAGCATCTCTGAGGTGCTGCGCTATCTGGATCTCTCGGGCTACGCGCGCATCATCGTCACCGACGAGGCCGGCGCCATCCTCTACGACACCGCCGGCAGCGCCGCCTCCAAGGGCGAGCTGGAGGATCTGAACAAGGCGCTGGAGGGCTATGTGGTCTTCCGCTCGCGCTTTGACCGCAGCGCCTTTTCCAGCGGCCTGGCCATGCCGATCAGCAGCGCGGGGACGCTGCGCGGCGCGGTCTATCTGCGCGAGTACGACACCGAGCGCGCGGAGATCATCCTGCAGCTGCAGACGCAGCTGCGCACCGTGTCGCTCATCATCGGCGCGGCCGCCCTGGTGCTGGCCGTGCTCTACGTGGTGCTGCTGATGCGCCGCCTGCAGGCGCTGACCCGCTCGATGCACGTGGTCGCCGAGGGGGACTATGCCTACCGCCACCCCGTGCGCGGCCGGGACGAGATCAGCGAGCTGGGCAAGGAATTCAACCTCCTCACCGAAAAGCTGCAGACCACCGAGGAGCAGCGCCGCCGCTTCGTGTCCGACGCCTCGCACGAGCTCAAAACCCCGCTGGCCTCGATCCGCCTGCTCTCGGACTCCATCGTGCAAAACAGCAGCATGGACTCCGAGACGATCCGCGAATTCGTCACGGACATCGGCAGCGAGGCGCAGCGCCTGCAGCGCACCACCGAAAAGCTGCTGACCCTCTCGCGTATGGACGACGGGGTGCAGCGCCTGCGCGAGCCGGTGGACTGCAAGCAGGTCGTGCTCGACGCGCTGGTGCCGCTGCTGCCGCTGGCGAAGGAGAAGTCCGTCACGCTGCGGCACGAGCTGGCGGAGGGCTGCGTCATCATGGCCACGGTGGATGATCTCTTCCAGGTCATCTTCAACCTCACCGAAAACGCCATCAAGTACAATGTCCCCGAGGGCAGCGTGCTGCTGCGCGTGGACGGGGACGAGCAGAGCGTGCGCCTCACGGTGGAGGACACCGGCATCGGCATTCCGGAGGGCGACAGGCTCAACATTTTCTCCCGCTTCTACCGCGTGGACAAGGCCCGCAGCCGCGAGGCCGGCGGCAGCGGACTGGGACTCAGTATCGTGCACGACACGGTGCTCGCCCTGGGGGGCAGCATCGCGGTCGGTCAAAATAAGCCGCAGGGCAGCATCTTCGTCGTGAGCTTCCCGCGGCCAAGTTCAGAGGAGACAGGAATATGAACAACATCAAACGCATCCAGCAGGCCCTCATCGAGAAGGATCTCGACGCGATCCTCCTCACCAACGAGAAAAACCAGCGCTACGCCACGGGCTTCGCCTTCACGGACGGCTCCGTTGTCGTCAGCCGCGAGAAGGCCTGGCTCATCACCGACTCCCGCTACATCGAGGCCGCTGCCGCGGCCGCGGGCGACTGCTGCACCGTGCAGCTCTTCGACCGTCAGCACAGCCAGCGCGAGCTGCTGCTCGCCGCGCTCAGGGAGGCGGGTGCCGCGCGCGTCGCCGCCGAGGAGGACAGCCTCAGCCATGCGCAGTATCTCTCGCTGGAAAAGCAGCTCTCGCTCTCCTTCCTGCCCAGCAGCGGGCTCATGATGGGCCTGCGCGCGAGCAAGAACGAGGAGGAGATCGCCAGCATGATCGAGGCGCAGCGCATCAGCGAAAAGGCGCTCGAAAAGGTGCTCACGATCATCAGGCCCGGCATGACCGAGCGCGAGGTCATGGCGGAGCTGAGCTACTACATGCTCAAGTTCGGCAGCGAGGGCAACTCCTTTGATCCCATCGTCGTGACCGGCAAAAACACCTCCAAGCCGCACGGCGTCCCGGGCGACACCGTCATCCAGGCGGGCGACTTCATCACCATGGACTTCGGCAGCCTCCGGAACGGCTACTGCTCCGACATGACGCGCACCGTCGCCGTGGGCTACGCTACCGAGGAGATGCAGAAGATCTACCACATCGTGCTTGAGGCGCAGCTGGCCGGCATCGCCGCCGCCCGCTCCGGCATCCCCGGCAAGCTCATCGACCAGGCCGCCCGCGAGGTGATCGAGAAGGCAGGCTACGGCGACTACTTCGGCCACGGCTTCGGCCACTCCCTCGGTCTCGACATCCACGAGCCGCCCATGGCCGGCCCGCGCGGCGAGGCGCCCATGGCCGAGAACGATCTCTGCTCCGCCGAGCCCGGCATCTACATCCCCGGCAGGTTCGGCGTGCGCATCGAGGACGTGATGATCATTCGCGCCGACGGCGCCGAGGTCATCACCAGGGCCCCCAAGACGGAGCTCATCGTGCTCAATAATTGAGTCAGCGCGCCGCGGGAGAGAGCTCCTCAAAGAAAACACTTGCAAAAGCAGCGCGGATACTGTAAAATAGTTCCGCAAATATCGGTAATACGATCGAAATACTTGATTGGGAGGACCCCTTTATGATTACTGCAGGCGAATTCAGAAACGGCGTTACCTTTGAAATGGACGGCCAGGTCATGCAGGTCGTGGAGTTTCAGCACGTCAAGCCCGGCAAGGGCGCCGCATTCGTGCGCACCAAGATGAAGAACGTCATCACCGGCGCCGTCACCGAGACTTCCTTCAACCCCACCGCGAAGTTCGAGAACGCCACCGTTGACCGCCAGACCATGGAGTACCTGTACGCCGACGGCGACCTGTTCTACTTCATGAACCCCGAGACCTACGAGCAGGAGCCCGTGGATCGCTCCGTCCTGGGCGATAACTTCAAGTTCGTCAAGGAGAACATGGAGTGCACCATCTACTCCTACAAGGGCAAGGTCTTCAACGTCGAGCCTCCCTTCTTCGTGGAGCTCGAGGTCACCGATACCGACCCCGGCTTTGCCGGCAACACCGCCACCAACGCCACCAAGCCCGCCACCCTCGAGACCGGCGCCGAGATCAAGGTGCCTCTCTTCATCGAGCGCGGCGAGAGGATCAAGGTCGATACCCGCACCGGCGAGTATCTCTCCAGAGCCTGATCCGCTTTTCCTTCCCTGTTTCGTTTTTCGTGTCCGGCGCCCCGCTGGACACGAAAAGCATATTCCCCACGCTTTCGTCACCCATGCTCCCCGACGGGATCGATATATGAGAGACAGGAGGTTTTTCCCATGACCATCGTAGAAAAAGCCGCTTATCTGAAAGGACTGGCCGAGGGCCTGGGCATCGAGCCCGATTCCCGCGACGGGAGGCTCTGGGGCGCGCTGATGGATCTGCTTTCCGACATGGCGCGTCAGATCGAAGACCTCCAGGCCGGGGTGGACGATCTCTCCGGCGGGCTGGACGATCTGAACGAGGGTCTGGCCATGCTCGAGACCTATGTGGAGGACCAGGAGGGCAGCGCCATCGACTGGGACGACGAGGACGAGGACCCCGACAACGTCTATGACTTCGGCGGCTTCCATGACGACGAGGACGAGGACGAGGAAGGGGACGAGGACGAGGAAGGCGAGGAGGAGCCCGACGGGATCTTCTACGAGGTGACCTGCCCCTCCTGCGGAGAGGAGATCAACTTCGGCGAGGAGACGCTGGCGCGCGGCTCCATCCAGTGCCCCGCCTGCGGCGAGATGCTGGAGCTCGACCTCGGGCTTGAGGCGGACGAGGAAGGCGAGCGCGAGGCCGGGGACATCCCCCTCGGCGAGGACGAGGATCTGTGATCCCCGGCGCAGCCGCCCCCGCGGATTATCAAAACCGATTTCAAAAAAGGCGAACCCGTGTCCTGCGGGTTCGCCTTTTTTGTCAAATTTACGTCGTAGGGGAGGGGCTTGCCCCTCCCGGAACCGTGAAAAATCTGCCGGGGTCAACGGTGAGGTGAAAACGAACGATCATCCCGTGCGCGGCGGGAGATTCGTGAATCGCCCTTTGGCCTGTCGCGCACACGGGTAACGGCGCTGCGGAAACCTCCGTCCCCGCCGTAGGGGCCGACGTCCTCGGCGGCCCGGCGGTATCAGCAAATGATTCCCGGACAATTTGGGCGACCTCGTACGAGAGTACGGGCATCCGTTTTTTTTGGGAGGGGCAAGCCCCTCCCCTACGGGGGCGGGTATGCCCGGGTGCGGAACGTACAACGGGACGTCGGAGACGCCCTCCCCTACGGGTGCGCTGCCGTGGGTTGGGCTGCATGTCCGACAGCGGGACGTCGAGGACGCCGTCCCCTACGGGCGTGGATCAAACACGGTCGCGGAAACGTTCGTCAACGCCGCAGGGGAGGCAGACAGACCTGTGTGCGAATCGTGCCGCGGGACGTCGGGGACGCCGTCCCCTACGGGATTGTGAAAGGTCGTTCGTTTCCGTCGTAGGGGCGGCCGC